>JAESFN010000079.1_pt1 | contig 212315 bp, 217 predicted proteins | sample 9269411 | NCBI WGS metagenome assembly JAESFN01 (sample SAMN14505399, study PRJNA617100) | algae metagenome | isolation source: Iphinoe sp. HA4291-MV1 and co-occurring heterotrophs from trail next to... | place: USA: Maunawili Falls, Hawaii | collected 2009-07-25
GCGCCAGATTGGAGCCCATTACTGCGAGCCCGATCAGGCCGATATCGGCAGACGCCATCATTATCTCCATTGGGAGTCATTAGGATTTCATTGCGCGGCTTTTTGGCACGGGCGACGCCCGAATGCCACCCCATCGAAGCCCTGCCCCACCTGCCTGTGCACGTTCCTCACCGCATCGGCCTCTTGGTCTTACCAAGCCGCGCATCATCCACTAGTCTCGCGCCGCCTGAGCCTGGGAGGGGCACTGACTTTGGACTCGATTTCTCTATTCAATCTGAGCGGCAAGCGCGCTTTGGTCACCGGCTCGAGCCGCGGCATCGGCTTCGGCATCGCCGCAGCACTGGCCGGCGCCGGCGCCGAGGTGATCCTCAACGGTCGCGACCCTGCTGCCCTGGGTGAAGCTGCGGCGCGGCTCGCCGACGACGGCGCGCTGAACGTCAAGGCGCTGGCCTTCGACGTTACCAGCGAGGACAGCGTCGAGGACGCCATCGCTCATGCCGAAACCGAAATCGGCCCCATCGACATCCTCGTCAACAACGCCGGCATGCAGCACCGCGCGCCACTCGAGGAATGGCCGCTCGACAAGTTCAAACAGGTCATCGACACCAACCTCACCTCGGCCTTCATCGTCGGCCGCGCCGTGGCGCGCGGCATGATCGCTCGCAAGAGCGGCAAGATCATCAATATCTGCTCGGTGATGAGCAACCTGGCGCGGCCCTCGATCGCCCCCTACGCGGCGAGCAAGGCGGCGATCGCCAACCTGACCCGCGGCATGGCCGTCGATTGGTCAAAGCACGGCCTCAACGTCAACGGCATCGCCCCCGGCTATATCCGCACCGAGCTCAACGAAGCGCTGCTGAAGAATCAGGAGTTCAACTCCTGGGTCGAAAAGCGCACCCCGATGGGCCGCTGGGGCGACCCGGCCGAACTGGGCGGCGCTGCCGTCTTCCTCGCCTCCGAGGCTTCCACCTTCGTCAACGGACACATCCTCTATGTCGACGGCGCCTTCACTGCCACCGTTTGAAAATGCGCGGATCATCATCGCCATGGGGGTGTCGTCGTCAGGCAAATCGGCGACCGGCGCAGCCATAGCGCGACGGCTGCATGCGCCGTTCCTCGACGGCGACGGCTACCACCCGCCCGCCAACAAGGAGAAGATGCGCAACGGCATTCCGCTCACCGACGAAGATCGCTGGCCCTGGCTGGAGAAGCTGGCCGGCGCGCTGCATCAGGCAGCCGCCGACAAGGGCGTCGCCGTGGGCGCCTGCTCGTCGCTGAAGCGCGTCTATCGCGACTTCCTCACCGAGAAGGCGGGTGAGCCGATCCTGTTCGTCTTCCTCGACGGCGACATCGACACCATTCGCAAGCGCATCGAAGCCCGCAACCACGAGTTCATGAGCCCAAAACTGCTCGACAGCCAGTTCGCGACGCTCGAACGGCCCGCGCCGGACGAGAACGTGCTCGCCGTGTCGATTGCGGATCCGATCGAAACCGTCGCCAGCAGGGTGGTGAAGCAACTCGGGCACCTGAAGGTCTTCAAGCGCGGACAGTAGCCGGCAGGTTGCGGCCATAGTTGCATTCCTCGCCAATGGCGAAAGGCTGCCTTCACGGCTCTGCGCTAGTGTCATGCCCACGAGCTGTGCTGTGGGGCGGACATGTCGGGGCGCGATCTGGTACGCGATGTGCGGAGCACGGCGAAGCCGTCAGCCGTCCCCGGTGCCCGGCTCGGTATCGTCGATCTCCTGGTCGCCGTGCTCGCCGTCATCGCGGTCGGCAGCCTCGCCTATTTCGGCTACGCGTCCTGGTTCGCGCCCCGCGCACCACAACCACCCGCAGCGCCATCCGCCCAACTCGTCGCCTTCACCGACCCCGCGTTGACCTGGACGGATGAGGATACTGCCCGCTGCCGCGCCAAGGCGCGAGCGGCGAGCGACGACGAGATGCCGGCGGACACCCTGCTCGCCAACCGCGCCGTCACCGACGGTTTCGGGCCGCTTGCCACCATGATCGAGTGCCGCATTGCCACCAAGAGCCTGCGCTTCTGCGATCCCAAGCAGAAGGCGGCGCTCATCGCCATGATCAACGACTACCTGGTGCGCGTCGACATGATCCGGCTCGGCATGGGCGTGCAGGGCGCGCCGATGGCCGTGCTCGGCGAGATGTTCGGCGGGGAAATCGAGGCCGGCTCCAGCGTCTACGAGATCGAGAAGGACGGTACCTTCGCCTTCATGCAGGTCTATCACGCGCGGATCGCCGCCGCGTTGCAGCGGCTGGGCCGCGACGGCCTGGTCTCCGCCACCGACTTCGCGACCTTCATGGGTACCGGCGTCCCCGCGACGATCACCGCCATCTTCGACGGCGTCGTACCGCAGCGCCAGGCCTGCGCAGGCTAGAAGCCGAACGAGAACTGCCCGGTCGGCGAAGCGGCTTTCTCCAGCGCCAGCATTTCCATCTTGGCCCGAACGCCGCCCGGCGACGAGAACCCACCGGTGCGTCCGTCAGCGGCCAGCACCCGGTGGCACGGCACAATCAGCGGGATCGGGTTGGCGCCCATGGCAGCGCCGACCGCGCGCGACAGCGCCACGTCGCCCAGCCAGCGAGCAATCGCGCCATAGGTGGTGGTCTGACCCCAGGCGAGGCCGCGAATATGCTCGTAGATGCGCCGGTTGACCTCGGGTACGCGCGACAGGTCGAGCGGCACATCGGCGAAATTGTCGTTCGCCCCTTCAGCATAGGCGAGAATTCGCGCTGTCACTTCCGGCCGTCCGTCGGCCTCCTCCACGCCATCCGCCTTCCGGAGCCGCGCCTGCATCTCCTCGGGCGTATCGCCCGGCAGCAACAGGCGCGAAATCCCCGCGTCGGTCCAGCCGATCGCCATGGGTCCCAAAGCGGTGTCGAGCATGCGGTAGTGCATTGGAGCAATGTAGTGAGCGTCGGGCGCGGATTGAACCCGAAAACTACGAGATGCCGCTGACGTTCAACCACTCTCGCAGTTCCCGCCGCAGGACGCTGCGCAGCGTACCCTCGCGAGAAAACCCCCACCACAGCACGGCGCCCTGCCACTGGCTGGCCATCAGCCGGCCGAGCAGCTCCTGCCGGGCCGGATCATCGCTGAGCCTGCGGCCCAGCGCCCGGTTCATCGCCTGGTTCCAGGCCACGCCGCGAGCCCGCAGCACCGGGTCGCGAAAATCCTCACGCAGCAGCAGCAGGCCCTGCGCCGCTTCGTCGCCCGCGCCATAGCCGGCCGACAACCGCACCAGCAGCGCGATCGCCCCGTCCGGATCGACCGGATGGCTCGCATCGGCGCCGGCAACATTGATGTCGAGCTGATCCCACATCCACAGCAATGCCGCGCGCAACAGCGCCTCGCGATTGCCATAGCGCTGCACAAGAGTCGCCGGCGACAGGCCGGTGACTGCCGATGCCGAGGCAAAGGTCAGGCCGGCCGGGCCTTCGCGCGACACCAGCGCAGCGACCGCCTCAACCACATCCTCATCAGAGATCTTGCGGGGTCTGGACATGGCTTCCAATATAAACGAATGTTCGTTTATAAATGGATTACGCCGGCATCACCAAGGAGAATCGTCATGGCCCGCATCGTCGGTTACATCGCCTCGAGCCTCGACGGCTTCATCGCCGACCCCCAGGAGTCGCTCGCCTGGCTGACCCAGCGCACCGATATGCAGCTGGGTGAGTTCGACTACAACCTGTTCATCAAGCGCATCCGCACCGTGGTGATGGGCCGCGGCACCTATGACTGGCTGGTGCGCGAGAACATTCCATGGCCCTATGGCGAGCAGCGCGTCATCGTCGTCACCTCGCGCCCCCTGCCCTCGCCCATCGGCCCGCTCGAAACCCGCACCGACATCGACGCACTGGTCGCCGAGCTCAGGGCGCTCGACGATGGCGACGTCTGGATGCTCGGTGGCGGCCAGTTGCAGATGGCGTTCATGGAACGGGGCGCCCTCGATGAGATCGAGATCTACGTCATCTCGCAACTACTCGGCGGCGGCTTCCCGCTGTTCCCGGCGACGGGGTTCGAAAGGAGCCTGAAGCTGCTGTCGTCGCACACGCTGGGCACTGGGTGCGTACGATTGCACTACAGTTTTGAGTGAGTGCTGCATTCTGTGCCAGCGCCCCCGTCCCCTCCCCGCAAGAGAGGGAGACCCTCGCACTGACATCTCGGCTTCATCGTCTGCGGGGAGGGATCAAGGGTGGGGGTCGGCGCGCACCGGCAGCAGTGACCACTTCAACAGGGCACAGGCCCATCGCCCCTAGATCGGCTGACTCTCCAGCACGATCTCCCACTTGTCGCCCAGCGCAATCTGGATTTCCGAGACGAGGAACGGCAGCAGCGCGTTGAACTCGTTGCGGTCGCGCTCGGAGATTCGCCAGGTCGGATCGTTCGGGTTGTCCCAGTTGACCTGCCGGTCATACAGCTCGTTGAGCCGCGTCAACCGGCGGATGATGTCGTTGGAAAAGCCCCAGAACCCGAGCTCGGTAGCATGGCCGTCGACGAACAGTGGCGCCAACCCGTGGCTGACCATGCCGAAATCGACCAGGAACACCACCTGCTTCACTGTGGATCGCGCCCCAGTTTGCTGAGGCTCCCAAGTGGCCTCCGGCGTCTCTTCCGTCCAGGCGACGGATACTGTCTTGCTCAAGGTCATAGGACCTCGGCCTTGTGCCGGAAATAGGGCGGCATCGCCCCCGTTCGGAGGCGGTGCCTCCGCATCAGTTCGAGATAGCTCACTGTCTATCGCCCCTCAGATCCGTCCGCGAGGCAAGGTTAGCCAGTTCCGCTCGCGTGGGCAATTTATGTCCAGACGAGTATCCATCAGCTTGTGCAAAAGCTCAGGCGAGCCAGACCGCAACTAGCGCCACAACAGCGGGAATTGTCTGTACGAACAATATCTTGCGACCAACGGTGACCGCTCCGAACACACCTGCGACCGCGACGCAGAGCAGAAAGAACATCTTGATCGGATCGCCCGCCTCGCCCAGCCAGATGCCCCAGATCAGCCCTGCCGCGAGGAAGCCGTTGTAGAGTCCCTGGTTGGCGGCGAGCGTCTTGGACTCGGCGGCAAAAGCCGGCGTCGTGCCGAACGCCTTCATGCCCTGCGGCTTGTCCCACAGGAACATCTCGAGGACGAGAATGTAGATATGAATGAGGGCAATGACCCCCGTCAGGATGCTGCCGATCATGCCCGCGACTCCGTGCTGGATACCCGGAGCCTAATGCAAAAAGGGCCGCCCGTGGGCGGCCTCTGCTCGTCGTCGGACGATGCTCAGTGCTTGAGCGCGTCGCGCGCCGCCTGCTTCACCTTGCCGGCCGCCTTCTGCATCGCGCCTTCCAGCTTGTCGGCGGCGCCATCGGCTGCAAGTTTGCGGTCGCCGGTGGCTTTGCCAATGGCTTCCTTGACGTTGCCGCGCGCCTGCTTGGCAGTGCCTTTGATCTCGTCCTTGTGCATTCCCGGTCTCCCTGGAGGGTTGGCGTTCGGGGCGGATAATGCGGGCCGGCAGCCAAACGTTCCGGCCGCCGGAGCAATTAATCCGGCGGCCAGATTCCTACCCCTGCCGCTTGGCATAAACCTTCATCGAGCCCGCGAGGTACTGGGCGAATCCGGGTTCGATCGTCTCGTAGCGGGCGACGAAATCCGGATGAGACAGATAGAGGTCGGCCAGACCCGCATAGGCCTCGGGCGGGCACGGCCGGCCCCACATTTGCGACACCCATGCCCGGTGCCGGGCAAGCAGCGGATCGAGGCCGGGCGAGCCCATCGGCACGCCGCGGCGCAGCCCCTCGGCGAGCCCCTGCTCCATGTCGTGCAGCTCCTGGTTGAGCTCGAGCTTGTCGGCTTCCGACAGGCTCTCATACTTGCGCCGGCTGAGCGCGATACGTTCCGGCATGTCGCCGCCGAACTGCTCCACCAGCCAGGCCTCGTATTCGGCCTGCTTGTCGGGCGAGATGCCCTTGTACAAATCCGCGTTTCTCATCGCGCGATCTCCTTCCAGACTGGCGATCGTGCGGTCGATCGTCCTGACAAGCCGGGCATAGCGCTTCGCCTCCTCGCTCAGCCGCTCGCGCTGCTGGCGCAAGGCCGACAGCCGGTCGAAACCGGGCGCATCGAGGATGGCGCCGATCTCCGAGAGCGGGATGCCGAGTTCTCGGTGCAGCAGGATCTGCTGCAGCCGCAGCAACTCCTCCTGCCCGTAGTGGCGATAGCGGTTCTGCCCGGTGAACGCCGGTTTCAGCAGACCGATCTGGTCGTAGTGGTGCAGCGTCCGGACCGATACCCCGGACAGCCTCGCAACCTCTGTGACTGTCAGTGTTTTCATCACACGCGTTCTCCGCGGGATACGCGATAGTCCCTGACGCTACGTGAGGGTCAATATCGATTTGCGCAGAAGCTGCGACAGCGGGTTTTACAACGCATCAACCAGCTCTCCGGCTATCCGTCAGAAATGTGGAAACTCGGTATTTCATCGCTCGTTCCTCCTCCGCAGACTACCTGCCTGCGAGGTGAAATGGCGCAACGGATCGACATTCAGGAGCTGCTCGTCTGGGCCTTTCGCCAGCAATCGGTGGAGACTGCGACTGGCGCCGACGCCGACGCGCTGACGGTCTACTGGGCGGTGCTCGCCCTGCCGGTGCCGCACGCCACCGTTATCCGCCGCTTTGCCCGTGAAGCGCGCCGCCCCGATTGGCACGCCGCCAACACCCGCTGCGTCTCGCTCGACGGCGTACGTCGCTCGCGCCGTCTCTACACCGAATGGGTCCGGGCCTTGGTGGTGCTGCAACGGACACTGCAAGGCTCGCTCGGCCGCTTCACCGTCACCGGCCCCAACCTCGACGACCAGCCCTGGCTACGCGAGCGCCTGCGCGCCTAGTTGCACTGCCGCACCAGCCGGGTCAGCGCGTTGGATGAGCCAGTGAGTCCGAAACTGTGGATCGGGTAGCGGCCATCGGCATCGACGACGTTCAGCCCCTCGCCGGACTTCAACAGTGCGATCAGCGGTCCGTTTGCCGGCACGCTCCCGGCAAACATCCCGTCCATCGCCTCGTAGCGCATCGACAGCCGCTGCGTGGAGACGCCTACGGTGAAGTCGACATCGTCGACTTCGTCTTCATCGGCGGAGCGCTCGGCGCCCGCCGCCAGGTCGTAGCGGATAAAGACCTCGTTGCCCGAGCAGGTCATGAACAGATAGGTATCGGGCCGGTCCGTGGCACAGGCAGCAACGGTGAATACCGGCCCGCCCTCGTCTTCCTGCGCCCCAGCGGTCCAGGTCTCGCAAGCCTCCTCGCCCAGCGCCGGCAAAGTCGCGAGCATCAGGGCGACGGCGAAAAGCGCAGGCCGGATCATGGCGCGTCGCCGAGATAGCTGACCTCGATTCGCTGGAACAGCGGACCTTCCTTCATGGTACCGAGCCATCTGTTGAACTCGGCCACGTCGCTGAAGCCGGCATTCCTGGCGTCCGCCTCGGTCACCGCCGAGGGCGACATGTCGTCGATGCGGCCGATCTGCAGCAGGCCGACCTTGGTCTTCAATGTCCCGCCCGGCTTGACCGTCGGCCGGGTCCAGCGCCGGAACTGCAGCGTGATGTCGCCACGCTTGATCGCCTCCAGCACCTCGAGCTTCAGCAACATCGGTTTCTCCTCCAGACCTGGTGCGGGCGGTGGGACTCGAACCCACACGGGGATACCCCCTCCGGATTTTAAGTCCGGTATGTCTACCATTCCATCACGCCCGCGACCGCAGAGCACTGCCATATCGGCTCGGACGCTGACAACCACACAATTTCCCGCCATACTGGTTCCGCGGCGAAGGGGGTGTTTGTTGCGCGGTGCGCGACCCAACCTGGTCGGGGTAAAGATCCACGACGGCCTTGGGAACCAGATGTTCCAGTACGCCGCCGGGCTGGCCCTGGCGGAGCGTCTCGGGGCCGAGTTGCTCGTCGACATTCGTCACTACGCGCGCAAGGATCGTGGTGACCGCCGCCTGGGCTTGCTCGATTTCGGCATCGAGCTGCAAACGACGCGTGTGCCGCCGTTCCGGATCATCCGCCGTCTTGCGATCGCGCTGCGACTGCTGCCCGACCCGTTTCGCGGCGCGGAGTCGCTTGTCAGCAATGAGGGTTTCAATCCACGCTTTCTCGAACTGACGGCCCCCGCCGCCTTGTCCGGCTTCCTGCAGTCGTGGCGCTATTTCGAGGGCCATGAGGCCTCGGTGCGTCGGGTATTCGATGTGAGGCGCCTGGCGACGCCGAGAACCGCCACCCTCGCCGCCGAGATCGCAGCAGTCCGCAATCCGGTGGCTGTCCATATCCGCCGGGGCGACTACACCAGATCGCCCGAAACCGTCGCCTTCTTCGGCCTGCTGCATGCCGACCACTATTTCCGCGCCAGGTCCGCGCTGGAGGCGCAGGTCGAGGAGCCCACCTACTTCCTGTTCAGCGACGACGCGGACATCGCCCTGGCCGAACTGGCGGGTTGGCAGGGATTGCGCCCGGTGACCGGATTCTCGGCTTACGAGGACATGTTTCTGATGTCCTCATGCCGGCATTTCGTCATCGCCAACTCGACCTTCAGCTGGTGGGCGGCGTGGCTCGGGGGCGCGCCGGACAAGCTGGTCATCGGCCCGAAGCAATGGTTTGGCCCGACTTACCCCTACCCGGTGGACCCGACGGATCGCTCGCCGCCGGGCTGGCTCATGGTCTGAAGCGTCAGCCATCCGAAACCGTCGCGGGCGATAAACCCTGACGTCGATCGTCAGGGTCCGTCGGCTATCCCTGTCGCCCTGACCCTGGCACAGGAGGCCGACATGCAGTTCATCGACCGCTACCCCATTACCGTCACCGAGCACTTCATCGCCTGCCGCGACTTCTGGGCGAAGCACCTGAGCTTCACGGTGCTGTTCGAGAACGACTGGTTCGTGCTGATGCAGGCCGATGGCGCCAGCATCGCCTTCATGTCGCCCACGCACCCGTCCTACCCGCCCGGCCCCGAGACCTATACGGCTGGGACCAGCATGGAGCTGGAGGTTCAGGACGCGGCGGCAGCGCTGGAGGAAGTCCGCGCCACCGGCAAGGAACCCGACTACCCGCTGACCGACGAGGCTTTCGGCCAGCGCCGCTTCAGCCTGAAGGATCCGTCAGGCCTATGGATCAACGTGGTGCAGCAGCTGTAACCGCTACACAGAGCCGAGCGGCTTGAAGTCGATCGATCCCTCTAGCAACTCGGCTCGGTCTATCCTGCCACCGCCCCAGTATCGAAACTCGAGCGGAGCATATGCGCCCGAAGCTCCAGTTCATACTCGATCGTATCGAGGACCCAGTACCGATCGTCCTGCCGATTGTGAACGATGACGAGGCGGTCGTTGACCAGGTCATCAGCGAACGCCCAGGCCACTTGCTCGGGCGTTCGTCCCCTGGGCTCGAACATGTCAGGGTGCTGATGCCAGTCGGACTCTTCGAAACCGAACGCCAGGCTGCCATCATCGTACCGCTCGATACGGAGGTGAAGCAGACCGTCAGGACTTGTGCGGCGATCAAGAACCTCCGCGTCCTGCATGCTCAGTCCGTCCCACCCGAGATCGGCGGCACGTAGGCGACGTCGAGATCCCACGGGAAGAAGATCCAGGTGTCCTGGCTGACTTCGGTGATGAAGGTGTCGACCATCTCGCGGCCCTTGGGCTTGGCGTAGACGGTGGCGAAATGCGCGCCGGGGAGCATGTCGCGCACTACCCGCGCCGTGGCCCCGGTATCCACCAGGTCATCAACGATCAGCAGCTTGCCGCCCGAACGGGCCTTTTCCAGCAGTTCCGGGGCAATCGGCTTCAGCACCTTGATGCCGCCCTGGTTCTGGTGGTCGTAGCTCTTCACCGCCACGCTCTCGACCACGCGGATGTTGAGCTCACGCGCCACGATCGCCGCCGGCACGAGGCCACCGCGAGTGATCGCCACCAGGGCATCGAACGGCCCGAGCGCCTGTAGGCGCCAGGCGAGCGCCCGGCTGTCGCGATGGAACTGGTCCCATGTCACGGGAAAGGATTTCTGCGAGGTCTGGTTCAATTGCTTCTCCTGCGGCGGCCCCGCCGCCTGTTGTCGGTATGGCCCCTTGGGCCGGAAACTCAGTAGGCCTCGACGTCCGGCGAAAGGCCGGCGGCGCGATGCGCCTCGGCAACCATCTCGCGCACTCGGCCGGCCGCCTCGGCCAGCCGCGCCTCATCTGACGAGCGCAGCACCAGCTCGGTCATCACGAAACTCTGCCCCATCTGCGGATAGCTGCCCATCTTCACGTCGGGATACGCCAGCTGGATCTGACCAAGCGGACCGCCGATGGTGCCCTCGCCGACCCGGCAGCGGATGGTGATCGACTTGATCTTGTCGCCGCCCTTCAGCGTCGGCCGGATCGCCTCGAGCATCGCCAGCATGATCTTGGGCACCCCGGCCATAACGTGGACGTTGCCGATCCGGAAACCCGGCGCGGCGCTCACCGAATTGGCGATCAGCGACGCGCCTTCGGGAATCCGCGCCATGCGCAGCCGCGCCTCGTTGACCTCGGTGCCGCTCTGCTTCCAGCGCTCTTCCATCATGGCGCGCGCTTCCGCATTGATCGGCAATCCGACGCCGAACGCCTTGGCGATCGCGTCGGCGGTGATGTCGTCATGCGTCGGCCCGATGCCGCCGGTGGTGAACACGTAGGTGTAGCGGGCGCGCACAGCGTTCACCGCGGCGATGATGTCGTCCTCGACATCGGAGACCACCCGCACTTCCCTGAGCTCGATCCCGAGCTCGGTGCAGTAGTCCGCCGTGGCGCCGATATTCACATCCTTGGTCCGGCCGGACAGGATTTCATCGCCGATAACGACGAGGGCGGCGGTGACGGGTTCGGGCGATGGCATGGCGGCCCCGGATTTGCGAGGCACAATGCATTGCCTCACCAAAGCCCGAAAGGTCAAGCAATCCGGCAGCTCATCGGGGCCGGTTGCCCACAGTATTGCCGGTGCGCTGGCAGCGCCAACACACTTCCAATCCTGGGCTCGAACGCCTACCTTCGTTGCGAACGGAGTTGCCATGATCACCTACGTCGAAGCCGAAACCAAGAGCCGCCGCACCTCGGGGGTGATCCCGCTGCACGGCGAAGCCGGCTTCAACGGCATGCGCAAGGCCGGACGGCTCACCGCCGAAGCGCTCGATCTGCTGGTCGATGCGGTAAAGCCCGGCGTCACCACCGCGGCGCTCGATCGGTTGGCCTATGAGTTCGCCCGCGACCACGACGCCATCCCGGCAACGCTGTTCTACAAGGGCTACCGCCACTCGATCTGCACCTCGATCAACCATGTGGTCTGCCACGGCATTCCCGAGGAGCGGCCGCTGCGCGAAGGCGACATCGTCAATATCGACCTGACGCTGATCGTCGACGGTTGGTACGGCGACAGCTCGCGCATGTATCCGGTGGGCGAAATCAGCCGGAAGGCCGAACGGCTGATCGACGTCACCTATGCCGGTCTCGCCGCCGGTATCGCGGCGGCCAAGGCCGGCGCTACCACCGGCGATATCGGCGCCGCCATCCAGGCGCTGGCAGAAGCCGAACGGATGAGCGTGGTCCGCGATTTCGTCGGCCACGGGGTCGGCCAGCTGTTCCACGACGAGCCCAACATCATGCATTTCGGCGTTCCGGGCACCGGCGTGCCGCTGAAGCCGGGCATGATCTTCACCATCGAGCCGATGATCAACCTGGGCCGTCCGCACGTGAAGATTCTCGCCGACGGCTGGACCGCGGTGACCCGCGACCGCACGCTGTCCGCCCAGGCCGAGCACTCGATCGGCATCACCGAGACGGGCGTCGAGATCTTCACGCTCTCGCCACGCGGCCTGTTCAACCCGCTCGACGCGCGTCGCTAGCCGATGCCGAAGGGGGAGAAGCCATCGCCGGACGGACTCGGCGAGGCAGCCCCGCCCCACTATCTCGGCCATCGCGAGCGGGCCCGGCAGAAATTTCTTTCAGTCGGCGCCGATGCGCTGGCCGACTATGAACTGCTCGAGCTGGTGCTGCAGATCGTCCTGCCGCGCAAGGACACCAAGCCGATCGCCAAGGAGTTGATCCAGAAGTTCGGCTCGTTCTCCGGCGCGTTCGGCGCGCCGCCAGCCCGTCTTGCCGAGGTGAAGGGCCTGGGCGAGATTTCCGGCACCAACCTCAAGATCATCCAGGCTGCGGCGCAACGCTTCGCCCGGGACAGGATGACGCCCGACCTGCCGATCCTCGGCTCATGGACGGCGCTGATCGACTACTGCCACGCCCAGATGGCGTTCGATAATGTCGAACAGTTCCGCATCCTGTTCCTCGACAAGAAGAACCGCCTGATCGTCGACGAAGTGCAGCAGACCGGCACCGTCGACCACGCTCCGGTCTACCCACGCGAAGTGATCAAGCGCGCCCTGGAGCTGAGCGCTACGGCGCTGATCCTGGTGCACAACCACCCGTCGGGTGACCCGACACCCTCCTCCGCGGATGTCGAGATGACCCGCCGGATCAACGACGTCGCCCGCCCGCTGGGGATCACCGTGCACGACCACATCATCATCGGGAAATCCGGGCATTCGTCGATGAAGGGCTTGAAACTGATCTAGCTCCCGCCCCGATAGTAGATATCGAGATCGACCCTCAGCCCCCGCTGCGCCAGACGTTCCAGCGTTAGCGCTTCGAGCCCCAAGCCCTCGTTTCCGTCCTTGAGGAAGAGCCCGATGAAGAACTCTCCTCGGTATCGGAGGGCAAGTTCTCGCCAGATCTCCAGGTCCGACGACAGGCCGTCGAGAAGCCTGCCGATTTGCCTGTCGAGATCGCCGGGACTCTCCCTGGGGACTCCGAACGAGCATAGTCCGGTTCGGCCAATGCCTCTGCCTCCACCCATCGGCTCGCCCTTGCGATAGGCTATTTCAGGCTGCCCACCCAAGACCCGAGCGATCTGGGCCGGGTCGAGATCGTCGCCCGAGAAGCGCAGACTGACGGCGCTGTCAGTGACCGTGCTCATCGCCCTCGGTCCTCGGCGGCTCGGCCTTCGCCTTCAGCATCCGCCCGCGAACCGCCTTCACCGCGCTCATCACCGCCTTGTTCGCCTTGAGCTTCTGCCGCAGCACCTGCCAGCCGAGGTGCCCCCTGGCAGCGACGGTGCCAAGCGTGGTCAGCGGCACATAGTGCTGGCGTACCGGCAGCTTGAGGTTGCACCAATGGCGCTTCTCGTCGGTGAAGCCGGCGCCCATGTCGAACACGCGGTAGCCGGCATCGAACACCGTCTGCATCACCCGCAGCAGGCACTGCTTGCCCGGTGAGCCGGTCTGGATGGTGGCATCGTCGCTCATTGAGCTGATCAGGCAGAACAGCCGCTCGCCATGCGCGATGTTGTAGCGCACCGCGACGATCTCGCCATTGAGCCGCAGCACATGCAGGCGGACATCGATCCCCGAACCAGGTGACAAAGTCGCGTCGTAGAAGTCTCGCACGCCCGGCTCGGCAAACGGGTCCGGCACACCCATGGCGACGAAGCGCGCGGCGCGCTGGCGGAACATCACGTCCAGGATGGCCACGGCCGCCGGCCCGCCGCGCACCTCCTCGAAAGCCACCTGCCCCAGCGCCTCGAGCCGCTCACCCTGCTGGCGATCGTGCTTGCGGCGCGATTTCGAGCGTTGCGTCGTATTGGCATCGTCCCAGCTCGAGAACTGAGCGCGATAGAGCGTCTCGGCTTCGATCGTCCGGCCGAGCTCGGCGAAGATGTCGACACCTGCGACGAACAGTTGCGGCACCGATTTGAGGTAGATCAGGTCGGCGCCCTCGAGCCTCTCGAGCATGGCGGACCACAGCGCCGCCCGCTCCACCGAGCCAAGCGTCGCCAGCCGCTCCGCATCGACCAGCGGCGCGTTGCAGCCGACATGCGGACCGGGGAACCAGGACAGGAGGCGTACGCCCCTCACCCGCCGACGCCAAAGCGGCAACAGCGCCACCGGTTCGCCATCGAACGCGGCCACGAGGTAGAACTGGTCGGCTTCGGCAATACCGAATGCACTCACCCAGGCACGGGTGAAGGCGAGGTTCTGGCCCGGCGACTCGATCTGGGCGGCTTCCAGCGCCGACCAGTTGGCCGCGACGTCATCGATCCGATGCGCGAGTGTCACAGTCGCCACCGGCACCACGGTCAGGCGCTGACGCTGCTGCCGCGGCGGCGGGGTATCTTCTGCATAGGCTTCGAGAGCCATCGCCCAATCCTCGTCCAAGGTTGCGGCGACTATCGCGAACGGCAGTGAATCGGCTGTTGACGGAACCGTGATCGAACCATCGACGCCGGGATTTCGGCGGCGACGGTTAAGCCGCGCTTACCCGAATTGCTGCAGAACCGGGAAGGTCTCTAGGAACCAGTACGAGATGCGGGTGAACTGCCCGGTAAGGAACAGCAGCCCGGTAATCACCAGCAAGCCGCCCATCACCTTCTCGACCATGCCCAGGTGCTTCTTGAAGCCCGAAAAGAAGGTGAGGAACGGCCCGATGGCGATGCCGGCGAGGAGGAACGGCACGCCCAGCCCGAGGGAATAGAGCCCGAGCAGTGCGGCGCCATCGAGCGCCGTCTCCTTGGTCGAAGCCACGGCGAGGATCGCCGCCAGCACCGGCCCGATGCACGGCGTCCAGCCGACCGCGAAGGCCAGCCCGAGCAGGAACCCGCCCACCGGGCCGCTGGCAACGCCGGGCCCGTTGTGCCGCAATTGCCGATCGAGGAAGGCGATCCGGTACACCCCGAGGAAGTGCAGCCCCATGGCGATGATGAACAGCCCGGCGATCGGCGTGATGATCGGCAGCGCCTGCCGGAACGCCTGCCCGAACGCCGTGGCCGTGGCGCCGAACAGGATGAAGACGATCGAGAACCCGGCGATGAAGAACACCGAGGTGAAGACGCTTTTCCGCCAGATCACCCCGGCGGTGGCGCCGTCATCCCGCAGCTGGTCGAAGCTCGCGCCGCTCATATAGGTGAGGTACGGCGGCACCAGCGGCAGCACACAGGGGCTCAGAAAACTCAGCACCCCTGCCCCGAACACCAGCCAGAACGAAAACCCGTCCATCATGCCTCCGACAAATCGCGCGAAGTCATAGCCGGTTCGGGGCCGAAGGCAATGCGGCGGGCCGCCGCTCGCTCCGTTGTGAAGCGCCACAAAAACTTGACTATCATACTCATCTTTCTTCTAGTGCGGCGGTTGATCGCTTCGTGGAATTTGAGATGAAATTGCTGTTGACCACCTTGGCCCTGTTCGCTGCCTTGCTCGCACCGGCCTTCGCCGAGGACTTCCCGGTGAGTGTCGAACACGTCTACGGCACCACCACGATTCCGGCGCCGCCGCAGCGCGTCGTATCGGTCGGCATGCACGAGCAGGATTTCCTTTATGCGCTTGGCATCGCCCCGGTCGGCGTCAAGGAATGGTGGGGCGAACACCCCTACGCCACCTGGCCCTGGGCCGACGAAGCGCGCAAGGCGGTGAACGCCACGCCCGAGGTGATGACCGCCGACGGCATCAACCTCGAGTGGGTCGCCGCGCAACGTCCCGACCTGATCATCGCCATCTACGTCACCATGGACGAGGCGATGTACCAGAACCTCTCGAAGATCGCCCCAGTGGTGGTCACTCCCGCCGGCTACCAGCACTGGGGCGCCCCATGGCAGGCCGAACTCACCATCATCGACCAGGCGACTTCTGGCAGCACCAGCAAGTCCGACGCCATCATCAACAGCTTCGCCGATCGCTTTGCAGCAGTGCGGCAGCAGTACCCGCAACTCGAGGGCAAGACCGGCACCAACCTTTACCTCAGGGAGGACGGCAGCTTCGATGCCTGGAGCAGCAATGATCTCGCCAGCAAGTTCCTGATCGATCTCGGCCTCACCTTCCCGGCCGACCTGGACAAGCTGGCCCAGCCCGACAACCGCATCACCATCAGCCCCGAATTCATCGAGCTCATCGACATGGATGTGGCGATCTGGCCGGCCGACAACGCCGAGATCCAGAACAAGGTAGAAGCGATGAGCCTCTATCAGGGGCGCAAGCTCGCCACCGAGGGCCGCTCGATCTGGCTCGACGACGGAGATGGGTTGGCCAGCGCCGCCATGAGCTGGCAGACGCCATTGTCGCTGGGCTACCTGCTCGACCTGCTGCCGCCCAAGCTTGCCGCGGCGGTGGATGGCGATCCGGCGACGGCGATTCCGGACTGAGATGCCAGAGCGCGGGGCCCCCACCCTTGATCCCTCCCCACAAGGGGGAGACGCAAGAACTGAGACGATGCGGCTATCGCCTCCCTCCCCCTTGTGGGGAGGGACTGAGGGTGGGGGTGCCCACGCACAAGACTTGTCGTGAACACCCGGGAAGGCTAAGCAGCCCATATGTCAGCCCCTACCTGACCGAGGCCCCATGTCCCGCCCCATCCGCATCGCGCCTTCCATTCTCTCCGCCGATTTCACCAGGCTCGGCGACGAGATTCGCGCCATCGATGCAGGCGGCGCCGACTACATCCATGTCGACGTCATGGACGGCCATTTCGTCCCCAACATCACCATCGGCCCGCTGATCGTCTCGGCCATTCGTCCGATCACCAAAAAAGTCATCGACGTCCACCTGATGATCGCCCCCGCCGACCCCTATCTCGCCGCCTTCGCCAAGGCCGGCGCCGACTCGATCACCGTGCATGCCGAGGCCGGCCCGCACCTGCACCGGTCGCTGCAGGCGATCCGGGCCGAAGGCAAGCGCGCCGGCGTCGCCATCAACCCAGCGACCCCGGTTTCCGCCATCGAGCACGTCATCGGTGATGTCGACCTGGTGTTGGTGATGAGCGTCAACCCCGGGTTCGGCGGGCAGAAGTTTATCCCCGAGAGCCTCAACAAGATCCGCCAGGTCCGCGCGCTGATCGGCGACCGCCCGATCGATCTCGAGGTCGATGGCGGCGTCACCGAGCACAACGCCAAGGCGCTTGCCGATGCCGGGGCCGATCTCTACGTCGCCGGCACTTCGGTGTTCGCCGGCAACGACCCCAAAACCTATGCCGGCCGCATCGCGGCCATCCGCAACGCCGCCACCGCCGTTACTGCGTAACGCATCGGTTACGCGAAAAAAGAGCCATAAGCCCATGATCCCGCGCTATTCCCGCCCCGAGATGGTCGCCGTCTGGTCGCCCGAGACCCGCTTCAAGATCTGGTTCGAGATCGAAGCCCACGCGACCACCAGGCTGGCTGAACTCGGCGTCGTCCCCATGGAAGCGGCCGAGACCATCTGGGCCAAGGGCGGCAACGCCACTTTCGACGTCGAGCGCATCGACGAGATCGAGCGCACCACCAAGCATGACGTCATCGCCTTCCTCACGCATGTCTCCGAAATCGTCGGCCCGGAGGCGCGCTTCCTGCACCAGGGCATGACGTCGTCAGACGTGCTCGACACCTGCCTTGCGGTGCAGCTGTCGCGCGCTTCGGACATCCTGCTCGGTGACATCGACAGGCTGCTGGCGGCGCTCAAGAAGCGCGCCAAGGAGCACAAATACTCGATCACCATCGGCCGCAGCCACGGCATCCATGCCGAGCCGACCACCTTCGGCATCAAGCTGGCCGAAGCCTATGCCGAGTTCGCCCGCAATCGTGCCCGGCTCGTTGCGGCACGCGAGGAGATCGCCACAGCCGCCATTTCCGGCGCCATCGGCACCTTCGCCAACATCGATCCGCAGGTCGAAGCCTATGTCGCCGAAAAGCTGGGGCTGAAGCCCGAGCCGATCTCCACCCAGGTGATCCCGCGCGACCGGCACGCCATGTTCTTCGCCACCCTCGGCGTCATTGCCTCCTCGATCGAGCGCATCGCGACCGAGATCCGTCACCTGCAGCGTACCGAAGTGCTGGAAGCCGAGGAGTTCTTCTCGCCCGGCCAGAAGGGCTCGTCGGCCATGCCGCACAAGCGCAACCCGGTGCTGAGCGAGAACCTTACCGGCCTCGCCCGGCTGGTGCGCGGCATGGTCACCCCGGCACTGGAGAACGTGGCGCTCTGGCACGAGCGCGATATCTCGCACTCCTCGGTCGAGCGGATGATCGGCCCTGATGCGACGGTGACGCTGGATTTCGCCCTCAACCGCCTGGTCGGGCTGATCGACAACCTCTTGGTCTATCCCGAGAACATGAAGCGCAACCTCGACCTGCTCGGCGGGCTGCACAATTCGCAGCGCGTACTCCTCGCCTTGACCCAGGCCGGCCTCAGCCGCGAGGACTCCTACGCGGCAGTGCAGCGCAACGCCATGCAGGTCTGGCAGGCCCGCGGCGACCGCGCCGGACTGTTCGCCCAACTGCTGAAGTCCGACCCCGAAGTTTCGGCAAAGCTGAGCGCTTCCGAGATCGACGCCATGTTCGACGATTTCTATCATCTGAAGCATGTCGATGCGCTGTTCGAGCGCGTCTTCGGACCGGAGGTGTGATGGCCGTCGTCTATGCGCGCGAAGCCGCCCTGCCCGTCGAAGACTATGTCGACGTGGTCGGCCACAGTGCGCTCGGATCGACCCGGCCGATCGACGACCGCGACCGCATCGCCAGGATGATCGAGGGCGCCGACCTGATCGTCAGCGCCCGCCTCGACGGCCGCTGCGTCGGCATTGCCCGCTGCCTCACCGATTTCGCCTGGGTCGCCTATTGCGGCGATCTCGCCGTGCACGACGATTTCCAGGGCCGCGGCATCGGCAAGGGTCTGCTCGAGGCGTGCCGGGAGCATCTGGGCGATGGCGTCGGCATGGGATTGCTGTCCGTCCCGGGCGCGGTCGGCTTCTACGACAGACACGGGCCGTCGGTGGATCTCCACCGCTACGAGCACGCCTACTTCATGAACCGAAAGCGCGGCGTATGAGAATTGCGGACGCAGATATCCTGATCCTGCCAGGCCTGGGCAATTCGGGCGCCGGACACTGGCAGCGCCGCTGGGCCGAGCGCTTCTCGACCGGCCGGATCGTCGAGCAGGACGAGTGGGACGACCCCGATCTGCGCGACTGGACCGCCGCGATCGTCGAAGCGGTGGAGGCGGCCGAGCGCCCGGTGGTGCTGATCGCCCATTCGCTGGCCGTCTCGGCGTTGGTGCATGCTGCGCCGCGGCTGCCGGCCGGCAAGGTGAAGGGCGCGTTCCTCGTTTCGCCGCCGGACCATGAAGGCCGCGGCTTCCCGCGCGAGGGCCGCAGCTTCGACAACGTGCCGACCGACCCGCTGCCGTTCCCCTCGCTGCTGGTGGTGTCCACCAACGACAGCTACGTCTCCCCCAATCGCGCCGCCGACATGGCGACCGCCTGGGGCTCGGAGCTGCACTTTGCCGGTGAGGCCGGGCACATCAACCTAGCCTCGGGACACGGTCCGTGGCCCGAAGGCCTGCTGATGTTCACCCGCCTGATGCAGCGGATCTGAACGGCTCACATCGCCGAGAACCGCGCCACGACTTTCCCCGTGGCATCGTCGAGGAACAGCTTCCGCTGCGCCGCATCGATGCGATAGCTCCGGGCAGCGGCGAGCGCCGCGTGGAGCTTCATTTCCTGATCCATTGCGGCTTCGGCACAGGCCATCATGGTCGAGGCGAGGTCGCCGAAGGTGATCTTGTCGCCCTCGATGGTGGCGCTGCCGCTGAAGCGGTTGCAGCCGCCATTGCCTGAGACCTTGCCGTCCGCGCCGATTTCCAGCGTCGTCTGCAGGTAGTCTATGACCCCGCCGCCATCGATATCCTCGGCCAGCCACGCCCCCGCCAACGGCAGCTCAGCCGCATCATCGGGGCCGGCAACGCGCTGCACCAACAGCTCGACGCCGGTGGCCTCCGGATCGAAGGTGTGGCGCTCGGTGGTGGTGAACATCAGTTCGTCGCCGGCAGTGATGCTGGCGCGCCAGGCATAGGTGCGCCCGGGTTCGATCCGTGCGGGATCATAGTCGATGCTGAAGGCAGTGGGGCTGGTGCTTGCCGGCACGCTGGTCTCGGCGATCAGCCTGGCCGGTGCGTCGGCCAGCGACACATCCTCCAGCCGCACCGTCGCCACCGCGCCCTCGGGCAACAGCATCCGCTCGCGATAGACCACCGTGCCGGTGATCGTCGTGCCGTCCGCCAGCGCCACGCCGGCGACCGAGGCGAGCATCACCCCGGCAATCAGCGCCATGGCAGGGCGCCGGCCCATGAGCAGAGTGTGTTCCATCTCGATCCCTCCTCGCAGGAGCAAGACGAAACGCCTCGCGCCCATGGGGCGCAAGGCAATTCGAGACGATGGTTTCGCTTGACTTACCGCGAGGGCATCAACCCTCGTTGAGCACCTGGTCGCGCGCCACGGCGACGAGCTCGGCCATTTTCTGGCGAATCATATCGTCGGACACCGATGCGCCCTTCGCCTTCAGGTCGCCCGAAATCTTGCGGAACACGTCCTCATCGCCGGCTTCCTCGAAGTCGGAAGCGACGACTTCGGCGGCATACTGCTTGGCATGCTCTTCGCTCAGGCCCATGTGCTCGGCAGCCCACAGCCCCAGCAGCCTGTTGCGACGCGCCTCAGCCTTGAAGCGCAGCTCCGAGTCGTGGGCGAACTTCGCTTCCTGACCCTTCTCGCGATCGTTGAATCCCGACATCTACGCTCTCCGCAAATCTGCCCGGCAGTCGGGCGCCCTCGATGGGTTTGCACATAAGCTGGACCGCCTGCCAAATCAACGGGTGCCGGTCGCGGCATTTGGTCAATCCGATCAACGGTCGGCGAGCCTTTTGGATGCGCGGGGCTCGTCGGCAAACCCGCAGCTGCGGCGGATTTCCCGCGCTGGAGGTGCCGGCTCGCAAGGCTCGGTTGCAGGTGAAAGAGCTTGCATTACGCAGCCATTCTGGCGCATGAACGCCGCAATTCCCCACATTGTCCGAGAGGCAGGGCTCATATGAACCGTCGCCGCAAGATCTATGACGGCAAGGCCAAGACGCTCTACGAGGGCCCGGAGCCCGGGACGCTGATCCAGTATTTCAAGGATGACGCCACCGCCGGCAACGGCGCCAAGCACGAGATCATCGACGGCAAGGGTGTGCTGAACAATCGGATCTCGGAGTACATCTTTTCCAAGCTGAATGGCCTGGGCATCCCGACCCATTTCATCCGCCGCCTCAACATGCGCGAGCAGCTGATCAAGGAAGTCGAGATCATCCCGCTCGAGGTGGTGGTCCGCAATGTCGCGGCCGGCTCGCTGACCAAGCGTCTCGGCCTCGAGCCCGGCACCCAGCTGCCGCGCTCGATCATCGAGTTCTACTATAAGGACGATGCGCTCAACGACCCGATGGTGTCGGAAGAGCACATCACCGCCTTTGGTTGGGCGACCCCGCAGGAACTCGACGACATCATGGCGCTCGCCATCCGCGTCAACGACTTCCTCACCGGCCTGTTCATGGGCGTCGGCATCCAGCTCGTCGACTTCAAGATCGAATGCGGGCGCCTCTATGACGGCGACCTGATGCGCATCGTCTTGGCCGACGAGATCAGCCCGGACAATTGCCGGCTGTGGGACATCAAGACCCGCAACAAGCTCGACAAGGACCGCTTCCGCGAGAACCTCGGCGGGCTGGTCGACGCCTACCGTGAAGTGGCGCAGCGTCTCGGTATTCTTGTGGAAACCGACAACGCGTTGACCACCGGTCCGCGACTCGTGCAATAGCCGCCGGAGCGCGCTCATGGGCGCGCGACCACGACAATGACGAGGCGCCGAGCCTCGCTTTTTCGGGAATTTTTCGATGAGAGCCCGCGTCACCGTCACGCTCAAATCCGGCGTCCTCGACCCCCAGGGTCAGGCCATCCAGGGTTCGCTGAAGAGCCTCGGCTTTTCCGGCGTCGGTGCCGTGCGGCAGGGCAAAGTGTTCGACCTCGAGCTCGGTGAATCCGATTTGTCACAGGCCGAGGCTAGTGTCCGGGCGATGTGCGACAAGCTCTTGGCGAACACCGTCATCGAAAACTACACGATAGAAATCACGCCTTAAGATTCACCGCTTATGGTACGGGCCGCTCGCGTAACCCTGAGCCTGTACCAGTAAAAGACCGCTCCGATGCTCAAGACGTTCTCCCTGTCGATTGCTTTCTTTCTCGCGCTCGGCCTGCTGTTTGCCGCCTACGCGTCGGTTCCCGTCTGAGGCTTAGCCTCAGCGCTTACGGTAGCGCCTTCGCTCTCTCCGCAAAGCGGGAGCGGCGTGGCCGGCCGCAAATCTCTCCCCCACTCGGTGTCATCCCTGCGAAAGCGGGGGCATGTCGCCGTGCGCACCAGCTGATGCTTGGCTCGCTGCTTTCGCAGGGATGACGGCCGGTGAGTGGGCACGAGTACCGCTCGCCTCGGCATAGACACCGCCTTAGACTTTGGTCGCGTGATGCGGATGCCACAACGTCGGCACCGCCACGTTTCTGCCCTCGCTCGCTCACCGAATAGCCGCGGGGCTGCGTCACAGCTCTCGATTAACCGTGCTGGTTCAGACTCCATTCAGCCATCGAGGCGCATTGGAGCCATGCACGGGCCGTGACTATTCCGGTCCGGCGAACCGACCTAAACACCGCCCTGACCCAAGCGCAGTCGCGCCCGCCGACCGATACCGAAAATGATCAAGACCTTCTCGCTCTCCGCCCTGTTTTTCATGACCATCGGCGTCCTGCTCGCCACCCACCTGTCGCTGCCGTTCTGAGCCGGCCGGCGGCCCCACGGCCTCGCAGTCCGATAAATCTTTAGATATTAAGCACTTGGCTTAAGCCTAAGTGCAGGCATTTCGCCCCATACAGGGCTCCAAGCGCTAGAACGCGCGGGACGCGCCCCGGGGAGCCCACCGAAAATGCCGACTGCAGCCAACCGCCTTGATTGGGTCGATGCCGCCAAGGGTCTCTCCATCATCCTCGTGGTGATGATGCACTCAGCCTACGGCGTCGGCGAGGACCTGAACGGCACCGGCATCCTCCACTACATCATCGGCTGGGCTACGCCGTTCCGCATGCCGGAGTTCTTCCTGATCTCTGGCCTGTTCCTCGGCCAGGTGATCGCGCGCCCCTGGGCCGCCTACGCCGATCGCCGCGTCGTCCACTATCTCTATTTCTATGCGCTCTGGGCCGTGCTGCAGATTGTCTTCAAGGTCGGCCTCGGCACCGGCGACTTCGTTTCGGTCGGCAACCAGATCCTCTGGGCCATCGTCGAACCCTATGGCGTCTTGTGGTTCATCTACATGCTGGCGGTCTACTCGCTGGTGACCAAGCTGCTCTTCAGCCTCAAGGTGCCGCACTGGCTGGCATTCGCCGCCGCTGCCGCATTGCAGATCTTCCCGGTCAGCACTGGCATCGCTCTCGTCGACCACTTCGCTGCCTACTTCGTTTATTTCTACGCCGGCTACGCCTTTGCGCCGCTGGTGTTCCGCATCGTCGCCGCGGCGCAGGGCAACCCGCTCTGGACCACGCTGGCGCTGCTGGCCTATGCCGCGATCGAAGGTTACCTTGTGTTCGCCGGCGGCTCGCAGTTGCATCCGCGCGGCATCACCATGGGGTATGCCGCCCTGCCCGTACTGCACCTGGCGCTCGGTTTCATCGGCTCGCTTGCCGTCTGCCTGACCGCCGCGCTGCTGATCAGGCTGCCGTGGATGGGCTGGCTGCGCTGGCTGGGCGAGCACTCCATCGTCGTCTATCTCAGCTTCTCGATCCCGATGGCCGCGAGCCGCACGCTGCTGCTGAAGACCGGTCTGATCAGCAACGTCAGCACCGTCAGCGTCATCGTCATGAGCATCGCGCTCATCTCGCCGCTGGTGCTCTATTGGCTGATCGAGAAGACCAACTGGGGCAAGTTCCTGTTCGAGCGCCCCGCCTGGGCTCACCTCCCCGGCACGCCGGGCAGCCGTGGCTACGTCAAGCCATCAGTGGTGCAGCCGGCCGAGTAGCCGCCAACCCATCGAGCAGCAGGCCGATCCCGGCGGCATAGGCCTGTCCCAGCGACGGCTGATCGTCCGAGACGAGGCGCAACACGTTGGCGCCCTCGATCTGGCCGATAATGGCCGTCGCCGCTTTGTCGGCATCCACGGCGCGGAATTCGCCTTCGGCAACGCCAATGGCGATGAGCGTCGCCAGCTCGGCCCGCAGCCGACCGTAGGCGCCCTGCACCACGGCCCGGAGCCGCGTGTCGCGCGACGCGGTGGCCAGCAGCTCGGCGGCAATGGCCGGAAACGACGCGTCGCCCTCGATCGCCACAGCGATGCCGGCCGCCCAGTCGCGGATCGTCTGTGCGCAGGTGACGCCCGGCCGTCGCTGCGGCCCGGCGACGCCCTCGAACAGGTTGCCCACCAGCGCTGCAACCAGCTCGTCCTTGTTGTGGAAATACTTGAACACCAGCGCCTTGCTGAGCCCGGCATGCTCGGCGATCTCCCCCACCGTCGCGACACCGAGGCCGCGCCGGCCGATCACTTCGGCAGCGGCCATGAGGATCTGCGGCACGCGCTGGGCACTGACGTCGGGTCTGGGGCTCATCGCTGCTCCCTTGGGCGCTGCATGGCGAAGTAGCTGACGCCATGTTCCTCGCGCCGGCTCGTCTCCACGTAGCCGAGTCGGGCAAAGATCGGCAGGTTGCGCTCTCGCGTGGTCTCGAGCCAATGCGGCGCCCCGTCAGCATGGCTTGCCGCGAACAGCGCCCGCCCGACGCCACCGCCGCGCTGCGCTGGATCGACAGCCACGAACTCGACAATGCGCGCGCCACCGGTGGGAAAAGTCTGCACCCGCTGCTGGTCATGCCGGATGGTGCGCCACACTGGACCGGCACCGACACGTGCCAGCGCGCGCGCCAGCCAGGAAATCTGCCGCCCTACCCCCGGTCCGCTGGTATGCCCGCCGACCAGCACGCCACGTAGCGCATCGCCCTCCAGCGCCCCGAGCAATCGGCCCGGGGCTGCCGCAAGCAGTGGCAGCACCGCTCTGAACCATGTCGCAACCTCTTTGTCGTGCCGGACCACGGCCAGAACACCGGCATCGTCGCTGAACGATGCGGCAAGCAGGCTCACCGCCGCCTCGTATTCCGCCGGCTCCAGGTCGCGGACGATCATGGCGCGGTCTCACCCTGCTTGGGCGCGTAGGGTGCTTCCTTGAGCAGGTGCGCCACGAGCAGTTTCAAGAGCAGCAGCGGCAGGAACCAGCCGAGCGCCGGCACTGCCAGCACCGGCAACTGCGCCAAGGCGATACCGAGGCCGGCTGCCCCCATCGCCACGGGGCGCTGCAGGTAGAGCGGCGCCAGCACGATCAGCCCCGCCGACAGCATCAGGTAGCCGTAGACCATGCAGAAATACAGGACGCCATCGGCAGCGAACGCTGCGGCGACCGCAACAATGTGCACGCCGTGCACGGCGACGAACTTCAGGTGTGCTGCCCGTCCGTGCCCCGGCCGGTGGTACCAGCGTTTGGCCGCGGATGTCGCATTGGTGACGAGGCCGCCACCGAGATCGGCGGCCAGGACGATCGCCACGCCAATGGCGACAGGACCTGCCGCGAAGCCGCCGGACCAGCCGAAGCTTGCAAGACAGGCCACCGCGATGCCCAGCCCGAAGATCAGTTGCACCCATTCTTCAGCCGATGTCGCCCCCGGCCCGACGAAGCGGTCCCAGGCACCAAGCGGGCCCTGTCGCGGGGCGGGCGGCAGCCATTCGATCTCGGGCATCACAACTCCTAAAATAACTGTCCGGTCAGTTATTTTATATGAGCGAGTCGCATCGCTGTCCATGCGGCGGCAGTGACAATCGGCGCTTTGTGCTTGCCTTTCGTGACGCGACTAACCAAAAGGCGGTCTGACCGTCCCATTGCGAGATCCGCCGATGAAAGCCGCCGTCGTCGTGTTCCCCGGCCTCAACCGTGATCGCGACATGATCGCCGCGCTGACCAAGATCGGCGGCGAAGCGCCGGCGGTCGTCTGGCACAAGGATGCCGAGATCCCCAAGGTCGACCTGATCGTCATTCCCGGCGGCTTCTCCTACGGCGATTATCTGCGCGTCGGCGCAATTGCCGCACGCTCTCCTGCCATGGACACCATCCGTGAGCGCGCCGCTCAGGGCGTCAAGGTGATGGGCGTCTGCAACGGCTTCCAGATCCTCAGCGAAGCCGGGCTGGTCCCCGGCGTATTGATGCGCAACGCCTCGCTGAAGTTCGTCTGCCGTGAGGTGAAGCTCTCGGTCGAGAATGCTTCCACCGCCTTCACCAGCGGCTACACCCAGGGTCAGGTGATCCGTTGCCCGGTCGCCCACCACGACGGCAACTACTTCGCCGATCCCGAGACCCTGGCCGCCGTCGAAGGCAATGGCCAGGTGGCGTTCCGCTATGCCGAGGGGACCAACCCGAACGGCTCGATCAACGACATCGCCGGCGTCTTCAATGCGCAGAAGAACGTCCTCGGCCTGATGCCGCACCCCGAGAACCTTATCGAAAGTGCCCATGGCGGCACCGACGGGCGCAATCTGTTTGCGGCGTTGCTCGAGGCTGCCTGACCTGCCTCGCGGCCCCTGGCTAGCGAAGCGCCGCGACGCGCTCTAGTCTCGGCAGCATTGCAACTGTGTCGAGATTGCCAAATTGCGGATATTGCTCGCCTGGGTGGCGATCCTCGTCGGCGCGACTGGTCTCGCGCTCGACTGGTGGGCCATCTTTCCGTCGGTGATGACCGTTTCCGCCACCAACGCGGTGGCGCGGTCCCTCCCTGACGCCTTCATCTACTTCTGGACCTACTTCACCCACCTGACCAACCTGTGGCTGCTGCTGACCTATGCCGCGGTCCTTTCCGGCTGGAATTGGCTCGGCTGGTTCCGCCGGCCGGTTATCATGGCCTCGGCGGCCGCCTTCATCACGCTGGTGATGCTCTACTATCATTTCATGCTGGCCCCCACCCTGCAGCTCGAGGGCGCACTGGGTATCGCCACCGTGCTGCTCCACTATGTGGCGCCGCTTCTCTATCTCGTCTGGTGGGCCCTGTTCGCCGCGCACGGCGTGCTGCGCTTCTCGCAGATCGGGCTGATGTTGTTGCCCGGCATCGGCTATGTCGCCTGGGTGCTGCTGCGGGGCGCCATCGTCCACGAGTATCCCTATGACATCCTTGACGCCGACAAGTTCGGCTATGGCGGGGTGGCGATCGGTGTCGCGGTGCTGCTGGTGGCGGTGACGATCTTCTCACTTGTGCTGGTCGGCGCCGACAAGCTTCTGGCGCGCCGTGCTGCCGCAGTTTGACCCCGCCCGGAGGTAGTGCTTACCCTGCTCCTGCTGGCGGAGGCACACGATGAGTCTGGGACGGATCGTTGCGTGGGTGGGGCTGGTGCTCGGCGTCGCCATCCTGTTGCTGCAGTTCTGGCTCGCCGTCAGCCTGCGGCTGAGCAGCGGCGACAACCTGCTTGGCGCGCTGTGGTACTTCTTCACCTTCTTCACCATCCTGACCAACGGCCTGGTGGTGCTGGTCTATCTGTCGGACCTCACGCCCGGCGCGTGGCTGGACTGGTGGCGCCGCCCGACGACGCGGGCGATGGTCTGGGGGGCGATCACCGTGGTGGGCGTCTTCTACCACGTGCTGCTGGCCGGGCTCTGGAGTCCGACCGGCTGGTCGCTGCTCGCCAACAATGTGCTGCACTATGTGGCGCCGACGATCTACGTCGTGTGGTGGCTGGCGTTCCAGCCGCACGGCAGCCTGTCGTTCCGCGATATTCCGGCCATGACCATTTACCCTCTCGTCTACCTGGGCTGGGCCATGCTGCGCGGCACTGTCGTCGGCGAGTACCCATACCCGATCCTCGAGGCAAACACGCTGGGCTACGGGCAGGTAGCGATCAACTGCCTCATCATGGTGGTGGTATTCCTGGCAATCTTCGTCGTGGCCGTAGGCCTCGACAAGCTGCTCGGCCGCATGGCCGTACGCCCGGTTTAGCCATGCGGAGGGGGATGTGACCCTACGGACGCTTCTGCTCTGGTTCGGTGCGATTGCCGGACCGATCTCACTGGTGCTGCAGCTCTACCTGACGCTGGTCGCCCGCCTCGCTGACGGTGACAGCGTGCTCGGCGCGCTGTTCTACTTCGTCACCTTCTTCACCATCCTCAGCAACGCCATGATGGCGCTCTGCTACGTCGCAGCGCTTTCGGGCTGGAAGTGGCTGAGCTGGTGGCAGACGCCGTTCGCTCGGGCCCTGACCGCCGGCTCCATCGCCATGGTATCGCTTTACTACATTTTCTTCCTGTCGGGGCTTACCGACCCCACTGGGCTCGGCCAGATCCTCAACATCTACATGCACCATCTGGCGCCGTGGCTGTTCGTCCTGTGGTGGCTCCTGACGCCGGGCCACGGAACGCTCCGTTACGCCGATGTTCCGCGCCTGCTGATCTATCCCCTCGCCTACCTCGTGGTGGTGATGATCCGCGGCGCCTTCGTCAATGAGTACCCCTACCCGATCCTGCGGGCGAACGAGTTCGGCTACGGACAGGTGGCGCTCAACTGCCTGTTCATGCTGATCGGCTTCATCATCATCTACGTCGTCACGGTCGCCGTCGATCGCTGGCTCGGCCGCCGTCGGGCGGCGAGCGCCTGACGCCTTGTTTGTGACACTCGCCCGACCCTAAGCTTGCCCTTTCAATGGGGCGGATCGTCCATGGGTTTCGAGTGGTCGCGGGACGATGTCACCGTCGCAGACGGGTTCCTGCGCATAGCGCGTGAGCAGATCGGCAAGGCGATAGCCGGCGCCGAGAACATCCACGAGGCGCCCGAACAGCGGGTGCACGAAGCCCGCCGGCGCTGCAAGAAGCTGCGCGCCCTGTTCCGCCTGGTTCGTCCCGGCTTTGCCGGCTTCGTCGCCGAAGACGCCTTTGTTCGCGACGCCTCGCGCCACCTCGCCGCGGCGCGCGATATGCGGGTAGCCCGCGCGACTTACGCAGATCTCATGAGTTGGGCAGGCCGGCCGATCGCCTGGGCCGCCGAAACGCCCGGCCCCGAACAGGAAACCGGTCTGTTACGGGATTTTGCCGATCGGATGCGTGAACTCGATGGCCGCAGCGGTGCCTGGCGGATCGATCGGATCGACCTGGGGACGCTCACTGCCGGTCTCAGGCACACCTACCGCCGTGGCCGGCATACCCGCCGCGAGGCCCAGCGCCGCCGGACCGATGAGGCTTTTCACGAGTGGCGCAAATACAGCAAGTACCACTGGAACCAGTTGGGACTGCTCGAGGATTGTGCTGGCGAGATCCTGCCCTCGGCTCACAAATGCGCCGGCGACCTCGCCGACCTGTTGGGGGTGCATCACGATCTCGCGGTGCTGCAAGGGCTGCTGAGCACGGCGCCCACCGACCTCGGCGCGGATGTCGACGTGAACTTTGCCATCGACGCGACGGATCGGCGGCAGGCCGAGATAGAGGCGAGGATCGCAACCCTGGGCCGCCAGGTTTTCGCCGAGAAACCCAAGGCGATCGAGGCGCGCTTTTCTGCCTATCTCGAGGGCTGGATGAGACGCGAGGCCGCCGAGTAATGGGGATCGAGATCGAGCGGAAGTACCTGATCACCGGCGACGGCTGGCGCGAGCACGTGACCTCCACCCAGCTGCTGCGCCAAGGCTACCTGACCGCCGGCAGCGGCGTCACTGTTCGCGTCCGCACGGTCGACGACGGCGTCGGTTACCTCACCATCAAGAGCGGCGGCTCCGCTCTCGCCCGAGCCGAGTTCGAGTACGAAGTGCCGATCGCCGACGCGCGCCAGATGCTGGGTTACATCCGCGGCGCACAGATCGAAAAGCTGCGCCACGGCCTCGACCTCCCGGGCGGCGATTGGGTGGTCGACGAGTTCCAGGGCCGTCACGCCGGGCTGCTGATTGCTGAAGTCGAGCTCGAAACCCCGACCGGCCAGCTCGATTTGCCCGATTGGCTCGGCGACGAGGTCACGGGGGATCCGCAATACTACAATTCCAGCCTCGCCATGCTGGTCGGCGGGGAAATCTGAGGCGTTTTCGGTGTCATCGCGCGTGAGGTTTCGCTATAGGGGCATCACGCGGATCAAGGCCGGAATCGCATGACCTTCAACAACCACGTCGCCATCACCCCCGAGCTCGTTGCCGATCATGGGCTTAAGCTCGATGAGTACCAGAAGATCCTGCAGCTGATCGGCCGCGCGCCGACCTATACCGAGCTCGGCATCTTCTCGGCGATGTGGAACGAGCACTGCTCGTACAAGAGCAGCAAGAAATGGCTGCGCACCCTGCCGACATCAGGCGAGCGCGTCATCCAGGGCCCAGGTGAGAATGCCGGCGTCGTCGACATCGGCGACGGTCAGGCCATCGTCTTCAAGATGGAATCGCACAACCACCCCAGCTACATCGAGCCCTACCAGGGCGCGGCGACGGGCGTTGGCGGCATCCTGCGCGACGTCTTCACCATGGGCGCCCGCCCGGTGGCGGCGATGAATGCGCTGCGCTTCGGCGACCCCAAGCACGAAAAGACCAAGCACCTCGTCTCCGGCGTCGTCGCCGGCGTCGGCGGCTACGGCAACTCCTTCGGCGTTCCCACCGTGGGCGGCGAAGTCGAGTTCGATGAGCGCTACAACGGCAACATCCTGGTCAATGCTTTCGCCGCCGGCCTCGCCGATACCGACAAGATCTTCTACTCCAAGGCGGAAGGCGTTGGCCTGCCTGTCGTCTACCTCGGCGCCAAGACCGGCCGTGACGGCGTCGGCGGCGCCACCATGGCCTCGGCCGAGTTCGGTGACGACATCGAGGAGAAGCGCCCGACCGTGCAGGTCGGCGACCCCTTCACCGAAAAGCGGCTGCTTGAAGCCTGCCTCGAGCTGATGGCCACCGGCGCGGTGATCGCCATTCAGGACATGGGCGCGGCCGGCCTTACCTGCTCGGCCGTCGAAATGGGCGCCAAGGGCGATCTCGGCGTCGAATTGAACCTCGACATGGTGCCGGTTCGCGAAGACGCCATGACCCCCTACGAGATGATGCTCAGCGAAAGCCAGGAGCGCATGCTCATGGTGCTGCATCCCGAAAAGGAAGCCGAAGCCCGCGCCGTCTTCGAGAAGTGGGAGCTGGATTTCGCCACCGTCGGCCATACCACCGATGACCTGCGCTTCCGCGTCATGTGGCAAGGCGAGGAAGTCGCCAACCTGCCGATCAAGGAATTGGGCGACGAAGCGCCGGAATACGATCGCCCCTGGGTTGCCCCGGTGCCGCCCAAGCCGCTTGCCGTCGACGACATCCCCCAGATGGATATTGCCGATGCACTCCTGAAGCTGCTCGGCTCGCCCGCCCTCTCGTCACGGCGCTGGGTCTACGAGCAGTATGATACGCTGATCCAGGGCAATTCGCTGCAGCGCCCGGGCGGCGATGCCGGCGTCATCCGCGTCGACGGCCACCCGACCAAGGCGCTGGCCTTCACCTCCGATGTCACGCCGCGCTACTGCGAGGCCGACGCCTACGAGGGCGGCAAGCAGGCCGTCGCCGAGTGCTGGCGTAACCTCACGGCTACCGGTGCCGATCCGCTGGCCGCCACCGACAACCTCAATTTCGGCAACCCGGAGCGCCCGGAAATCATGGGTCAGCTGGTCCATGCGGTGAAGGGTATCGGCGATGCCTGCCGTGCGCTGGGCTTCCCGATCGTTTCGGGGAACGTCTCGCTCTACAACGAGACCAACGGCCGCGGCATCCTGCCGACCCCGACCATCGGCGGGGTCGGCCTGATCCCCGATTGGTCGAAGATGGCGCGCGCCGCCTTTGCCGCCGAGGGTGAAGCCATCCTGCTGTTCGGCGCGCCCGACTGGTGGGGCACCCATCTGGGCCAGTCGATCTACCTGCGTGAGCTGTTCAACCGCAAGGACGGCACGCCCCCGCCGGTCGATCTCGAGCACGAAAAGAAGGTCGGCGACCTCGTCCGCATCCTGATCCGCGACGGCGTCGCCACCGCAGTGCACGATCTCTCCGATGGCGGCCTCGCGATCGGGCTCGCCGAGATGGCGATGGCCTCGGGCATCGGCGCCACGGTCAACCAGCTCGACGGCGGCGACCCGCTGCCACTGTTCTTCGGCGAAGACCAGGGCCGTTACATCGTCACCATGAGCCGGGCCAACCTCGATAAGTTCTACGCCGAGGTCTATCCCTATGCCGGCGTCTTCGCCCCGTGGATCGGCAATACCGGCGGCACCTCGCTGACCCTGGGCGAAGCCCGCCCGCTGGCGATTTCCGACCTCCGGGCGGCACACGAAGGCTGGTTCCCGGAGTTCATGGCGGGCGAGATCTTCGACTGACCTCGATGCCGTTCGACTGGAACGACGCGCGGTACCTGATTGCTGTTGCCCGGGCGGGCTCAACGCTGGGCGCCGCTCGTAGCCTCGGCGTCAACCAGACGACGGTTGCACGGCGCATCGAGGCGCTTGAGCAGAACCTCGGCATCGCCCTGTTTGAGCGCCGCGCCGACGGCTACCGGGTAACGGAGCGAGGGCGAGAAGCGCTGCTGCTGGCGCAACCCATGGAGCAGGCCGCGACGGCGCTGCTGGAAGCATCGCAGGCCTGGCGGCGCGATATCGCTGGTGTCGTACGCATCACCACCACGGAGATATTGGCAACTTCAGTACTGGCGCCGCTGCTGTCACGCCTGCGCGACACCCAACCTGCGCTGCAGGTGGATCTGGTGGCGGACGACCGGCGGCTCGACCCATTGCGCGGCGAGGTCGACATCGCCATTCGCGTCGGCTCCGAGCCACAGGACCCGGGCCTCGTGCGCCGCCGGCTGGGGCAGAGCGTCTGGACGCTGTTCTGCTCGCGCAGCTACGCCGACCGCCACGGCGTGCCGCACGATCTGAACGCATTGAGGCACCATGCGATCATTGCCGGCAGCGGCAGCCTCGCTGGCCTTTCAAGCCTGTTGTGGCTGAGAGGACTGGCGCCCGATGCGCCCGTCGCGCTGCGGTGCAACTCGGTGCCCAACCTGGTGGCCGCCGTCGGAGCTGGAGTCGGCATCGGGCCGCTCCCGTATTTCATCTCTGCCGACAATCCGGACCTGATCCGCGTCCTGCCCGATCTCGACGACACGCCAAGGGGGGATGTCTGGCTGATCTATCCGGAAAGCCTGCGGCAAAGCCCGCCCGTGAAGTTCCTCGTCGCGGCACTGGCCGAGACCTTTGCGACGGTCCGCGACCGGATGGCCGGACGCGGACCGCATTGGCAGGAGGCTTAGTCTCAGGCAGCCTTGACATCGCCCTTGGTCGGGGCAGCCGGAAAGCCCACTTGTTTGGCCTGGTAGGCTGAATCCCTGACGCCCCAGCGACGTGTAATCTTGCCGAGCTCGAGTTCGAACCATTCCATCGCGACGAGCTCATAGGCTTTGCCGGTCGGCGCGGTGAAGCCGAGGAACGGGCCGGTCCAACTGCCGCGCTCGATGAAGCGGACGGCGACGACGTTGGCCTCGGCCACCATGGACTGCACCTCGAGCCGCATGTTCAGCCCCGAGTGCAACTGCTGCCAGACCGGCATGGCGTAATCCACGGAGCCTTCGCCGGTAACGCCGACGATGACGGCGCCTTCAGCGAACACCGCGCGCAGCGCCACCTCATCACCGGCATTCATTGCCGCGACATAGGCCGACACGGTGGCCTTGTTGATCATGGTCATCGGATATTGGTTGGACATGGCTATCTCCTGTTGGTGATGCCGGCTGGATAGGCCACCACCGTGCGAGGCCTCAATCCGCGAATTGGCGGCCTACCTCTGCAGATTTGCAGAGGTAGGCGAGCGCGAATGGCGCTGCCTTCTGCCATCGTCGTGGAACCAGGGAACGTAGCCGAACATGGCAATCAGTTCGCCCCCGCCCGGCATAGCGCGCAGCACCTGCTCCTGAGCCGCATCGTCATACCCGGCGCTTGTGTCGGCTACGTCGGACTCCTCCCCCACGCACGCCTCCGATGCCAAATTCGTGACCAAGTGTAACATTCTGCCCCGTCAGTGCGTATATAAGGCGCATCCCAAATAATGGAGACCATCATGACGACCACTGAGCGGGCGGTTCTGGCTGGCGGGTGTTTCTGGGGCGCGCAGGAGCTGCTGCGCCACAAGGACGGGATCATCTCCACCCGCGTCGGCTACTCGGGCGACGATGGCAAGGCCAACGCCACCTACCGCGACCATGGTGACCATGCCGAGGCGGTCGAGATCATTTTCGATCCGGACCGCATCAGCTACCGCGACATCCTCGAGTTCTTCTTCCAGATCCACGATCCCTCGACCAGGAATCGGCAGGGCAACGATGTCGGTCGCGCCTATCGTTCGGCGATCTTTTTCGAGAATGCCGAGCAGAAGGCGGTAGCCGAGGACACCATCAAGGATGTCGACGCTTCCGGGCTGTGGCCCGGCAAGGTGGTGACCGAGCTGCAGCCGGTTGGCCCGTTCTGGCAGGCCGAGCCGGAGCATCAGGACTACCTGCAGCGCATCCCCAACGGCTACACCTGCCATTGGGTCCGCCCCAACTGGAAGCTGCCCAAGCGCCAGGCCGCATGACTTCACGGGCGCCGGGAAACCGGCGCCCGCTCCGTTGAACGGCCCCTGCCCGCATGCCATATCTCAATTGGGCTCAACCACCGGGAGACTTGCCATGGGCATGGCCGCCAACGAAATCGAAAAACGCATCCTCAAGGCGCTTCCCGACGCCATCGTGGAAATCCGCGACCTCGCCGGCGACGGCGACCACTACGCAGCGACCGTCACCTCCGAAGCCTTCCGCGGCAAGACCCGCGTCCAGCAGCACCAGATGGTCAACGCCGCCTTCGGCGCCGACATGGGCACCGTGCTGCACTCCCTCGCGCTACAGACAAAGGCGCCGGATTGAGCCGGGACGAGCTGGTCGCGTGGGCCGACTCCAGAGGAATAGCGCGAGACGCATATACCCTTGACGGAGGTCACCAGTCGGAAACGCTGGTACTCGACCGGCGGGGGCCGTTCTGGGTGGTGTACTATTCCGAGCGGGGCTTCGAACACGACCTGACTTCGTTTGGCCACGAGTCTGACGCGCTGGGGCACATCCGCGCGAGACTAGAAGCGATCGCGCCTATCACGAGCGCCCGCCATGCCGACTGAGAGCACCCGCACCGTCCTCTTCGACGTCGACGGCGTGCTCGTGCACGGCTACCACGCGCGCCCGGAAAAGCAGGTCCGCTGGGACGAGAACCTGCTTGCCGACCTCGGCGTCGATCCCAGCCGCTTCAAGACCGAGTTCATCCACGACATCTTCATCAAGAAGGTGATCGTCGGGCAGATGTCGCTGCTCGAAGCACTGGATCGCACCCTGCCCCGCCTCGGCTATCGCGGTCCCAGCATGGCGTTTGCCGGCTACTGGCTGAGCCATGACAGCAACGTCAACCAGCCGTTGCTCGATATCGTGGCGCAACTGAAGGCCAGGGGCACGCCGCTGTTTGTCGCCACCAATCAGGAGCATATGCGCGCCCAGTGGCTGTGGCAGCAGCTGAAGTTCGGCGAGCTGTTCGACGACATGTTCCATTCGGCGCGTGTCGGCCACGCCAAGCCGGCAAAACCCTATTTCGACTGGGTCAGCAACCGGCTCGGGTCGCAGGCCGAGCCGCCGCTGTTCTTCGATGATCGCGAGGACGTGGTGAAAGCCGCCCGCGCCCATGGCTGGGAAGCGGTGCAGTACGACGAACTCGAGGACGTCACCAGGCACCCCTGGATCGCCGCGAGGCTGGCGTGAACTGGACGATCCGGCCGATGCAGGCGGGCGACGGCGCCGCCATGCAACGCCTGCACCAGCACGCCATCATGGCCACATCGGACGCCTACTACTCACTCGAGGAGCGCGAGAGCTGGGCCTTCGGGCTGCGGCCCGACCAGTATGTGGTGCCAACCAATGGCTGGTTCGATGTTGCCGTCGCGGATGACCGCGTCATCGCCTTCTGCGACCACGGCGCCGATGAAGTCATCGGGCTCTACATCGACCCCGCGTTCCAGGGCCGGGGCATCGGCAGCGCGCTGCTCGAACAGGCGGAACGTCGCATGCGCGCGGCCGGCGCCACGCTCGCCAGGGTCCACTCGGCGCTCTCGTCGCAATCCTTCTACGAGCGCCACGGCTATCGCGAGCTCGAACGCACCACGCACAGGAGCCGCGGTGGATTGATGTTGCCCAGTGTGCGGCTGCTCAAGCAGCTCTGATCGCCAATGCATCGTCAAATGACGATGAGCACCTCGACAGCGCCGCATTGCAGGATTATCTAACACCAGAACGGAGCCGGCATCCTCCCCGGCCTGAAAGGCATGCATATGAGCGACATCAACGCACTGATCGACGAGCAGGTGAAGAACAACGACGTGTTCCTCTACATGAAGGGCACGCCCGACTTCCCGATGTGCGGCTTCTCCGGCCGCGTGGTGCAGATTCTCGGCTATCTCGGCGTCGACTATCAGAGCGCCAACGTGCTAGAGAACCAGGACCTGCGCGAGGGCATCAAGGCCTACGCCAACTGGCCGACCATCCCGCAGCTCTACATCAAGGGCGAGTTCGTCGGCGGTGCCGACATCGTCACCGAGATGTTCCAGGCCGGCGAATTGCAGTCGCACCTCGCCGACAAGGGCATCGCGGTCAAGCAGACCGCCTGACAGCTCTATTTGCCGAACCGACGTGAGGCCACGCCCGCCGGGCGTGGCCTTCGTTTTTGCTCCGAGGGTCAATAGGCAAGGCCGAACTGGATCTCGATTCGATGATATCGGGCGCCCTGCCCGGCCCACTGGTGGTAGATTTCCCGGCTCTCGCCGGAGAACGCGTGGCGCGACAGCTCGATCTCGCTCACCAATGGCCCGTAACCCTGCGTGAACAGCGTCCGCATCGGCCCCTGATGGACGGCACTCGCCACCATGATCGGCTCGAGCTGCTCCACCTCGAACGCTCCGGGGTAGCCCTCGGCATTGGCCACGGGCAGGCAGAAGCGGATATCGAACGGGGTCTTGCTGTCACGTGGCAGGTTGTGGGCGATGAATACCCATGGGCCACAAACCTTGAGCCCGGACCGCTCGACGTCGGCATGGATCGCCATAGTAAGCTCGGCCGCCGTGGCTTTGATCTGCGGGATGGTGAGCCGTCGCGCGGCGCTCAGCACCAGCATCGGCTCGGTTTCCTTGATGTCCATTACGCTCGCCCCCGTTTCCCGGGCAAGCTGATCCGCAGTCAGGTCCGGCACAACTCGAATGCTGGAAATTCCATCCGCATCCGGCCCCTTCTTGCGACGGCCGTAGAAAATCCTACTCGCAGGGTCAGGCCGAGCGGCGCAGAATGACATCCGCAGCGCGCGCCGGAACGTCCGCCGCGAAACGCAGCTCCCGCAACGGCCGCACCCGGCGGGTGGCTTCGGCATAGATCGGGTGCGCCTTGTAGGCGGCGAGCGCCGCTTCATCGGCGAACTCGGCATACACCACCACATCCACCTCATTGCCGAACTGGTCGACCTTGCTGTTCCGCGTCACCTCGAAATGCAGCGAATGCGGGATCTGCCCCAAGAGGTTGAGGCCGTCGACGACGGCGTCGAGGTTGGCCGGCTTGGCGGTGAAGAAGACGATGTGGCGGATCACGAGGCGAAGCTCCGTTGCTGCCACCGCATATAGTCCTCTCCCGTCGCCAGACAACTGCGGCATGAGGCCACGATCACGCAAGCTGATGGCTGGCATAACCAGAATGCGTTTCCGCGCCTGCCAGCCAGGGGTGTAGGTACACAGTCCCGCTTTGCCCACCTCATCCGAGTCCCCGCCATGTCCTCGATCACCGCCCCTCGCTCAGTGGCAACGCCGCTTATTGCGCTGATCATCTGCGGCTGCATCATCGCGGCGGTGACCAACGGCATTCGCACCAGTTTTGGCCTGTTGACCCTGCCGATGACCACCGACCTCGGCCTGACGCGCGAGGCCTGGGGCATGGCCATGGCGATCCAGAACCTTGCCTGGGGCATCGCGCAGCCGTTTGCCGGCGGGCTCGCCGATCGCTACGGCACCGCCAAGGTGATCGTCGGCGGGTTGCTGATCTATGCGGCGGGCCTCGCGCTGATGGTGATCTCGCCCACTGGCTCGATGCTCAACCTTTCGGCCGGCGTCATCACCGGTGTCGGCATCGCGACCTCGTCGTTCTCGATCGTCATGATCGCCTTCGGTCGCCGCGTGCCGCAGGAAAAGCGCAGCCTGGTATTCGGCGTCGCTACGGCGGCGTCATCGTTCGGCCAGTTCGCCTTCGCACCGATCGGGCAGGCCTTCATCAGCAATTTCGGCTGGCAGAGCGCCCTCATCTACGCCGCCGCGATCCTCGCCCTGGTGATCCCGCTCACCCTGGCGCTGCGTGGTCGCACCGAGCGCGCTGCCGGACAGGCCGACCTCAAGTTCATGCAGGCGCTGAGCCGCGCCTGGGGCTTCGGCTCCTATCGCCTCCTGGTGATCGGCTTCTTCGTCTGCGGCTTCCACCTCGCCTTCGTCAACGTGCACATGCCGGCCTACCTGGTGCAGTGTGGGCTCGCCCCGGAGGTCGGCAGCTGGGCCATTGCGGTGATCGGGCTGTTCAACATCATCGGCTCGCTCAGCGCCGGCTATCTCGGCGGCCGGCTGCCCAAGCAACTGCTGCTTGCCTCGATCTACTTCAGCCGCGCCGTCGCCATCGGGCTGTTCGTGCTGTTCCCGGTCACCGAGGTCAGCGCCTACATCTTCGCCGCCGCCATGGGGTTGTTGTGGCTTTCCACCGTGCCGCTGACAGCCGGGCTGGTGACGCTGTTCTTCGGTGCCCGCTACATGGGCATGCTCTATGGCGTTGCCTTCTTCAGCCACCAGCTCGGCTCGTTCGTCGGGGTGTGGCTGGGCGGCTTCGTCTACGATCACACCGGCTCCTACAGCCTGGTGTGGTACCTCGGTATCCTGCTCGGGCTGGCCTCGGCGGCCATTCACCTGCCTATCCGCGAGCTCGGCGCCAAGTCGTTCCAGCTGCAGCCGGCGCAATAACCTCCGCCTCTCGAAAGTATTGATCAGTCACGGGTTGCCAAAGGCCGGAGATGCGCGCATCTTCCCGGCCTTTCCGGCCCTCCCTGGCCACATCTGAGCAAACAATGTCCGATACGTCGCCGACCGCGCGGGACCTGTCCCGCGTCGAATTCATTATCCTTGTTGCAGGGCTGATGGCGCTCAACGCGCTGGCCATCGACGTGATGCTGCCCGCCCTGCCCTATATGGGCGAAGCATTCGGCATCAGCCACGAGAACGAGCGGCAGTTCGTGGTCGGCGTCTACATGTTCGGCTTCGGCATCGCCCAGCTCGCCTTCGGCCCGCTCACCGATCGGTTCGGCCGGCGGGGCCCGCTGCTGGTCGGCCTCGGCATCTACCTGATCTGCGCCTTTGCCGCGACCTTCGCGCCCACCTTCGGCGCCCTGCTCGCCTTGCGCTTCATCCAGGGCATGGGCGCGGCCGGCACCCGCGTCATTGCCACGGCGGTGGTGCGCGACAAGTTCTCAGGCCGGGAAATGGCCGAGATCATGTCGCTGACCTTCATGGTGTTCATGGCCATCCCGATCCTTGCCCCCGGCATCGGGCAACTGATCCTGCTTGCCGGCCCGTGGCAGTACATCTTCCTGTTCATGGGCGGGCTGGCGACGGCAATCAGCCTCTGGGCCTTCTTCCGGCTGCCCGAAACCATGCATCCCGAATACCGGCGGCCGCTCAGCTTCAGCTCGGTGATCGACGGCTTCCGCATCGTCGTCACCAACCGGGTGGCGCTGTTCTACGGCCTTGCCGGCACCTTCCTGTTCGGCGCCATGTTCGGCTTCATTTCGGCCAGCCAGCAGATCTTCGTCGAGATCTATGGGCTCGGCCCCTACTTCCCGGTGGCCTTTGCCGCCATGGCCGGCACTATCGCCGTTGCGCAGTTCATCAACTCGCGCGTGGTGCGTCGCTTCGGCATGCGTCGGCTCAGCCATTCCGCCGCGCTGGTCTACCTCGGGGCGGCGCTTATCCTGGTTGCCGTGGCGCTGATGGGCCCGGTGCCGTTCCCGGTGTTCTTCGGGCTGCTGATGGTGATCCAGTTCTTCTTCGGCTGGGCCGCGTCGAACATGAACTCGCTGTCAATGGAGCCCCTCGGCAACGTCGCCGGCACCGCCGCGTCGGTGTTCGGTTTCACCCAGACGGTCGGTGGCGCGCTGATCGGCACCTATATCGGCCAGCACTTCAACGGCACCATCCTGCCCAACGCGCTCGGCTATGCCACGATGGGCACACTGGTGCTGATCTCCATCCTGATCGCCGAAAAGGGCAAGCTGTTCGGCGTCAGTCCGCAATACGAGACGCATGCCGACGCGGGACACTAGCGCACGACGCTAGCCCTGCTTGCGGCCCACGAAGATCGTCCAGCCGAGCATCGGCCGGATGATCCTCTGGTAGTGCATCCAGTCTTCGCGGCTCTTCTGCAGCACTTCGGCATGGTCGCGATGACCGGGGTGCTCGCGCGCCCAGGTCAGGGTCGCGTGCCGTTGGTGGCTTTGGTAGCGCTCGTAGTCGGCGTCGGACGCGCTGATCGTTGCCGACACTTCGGCGCCATGCCGCTCCATCACGCCGATCATGCTCACCGTGTCCGGCGGCAGGATATCGCCCTTCGGCACGGCCGGAGCATGCCGCAGCACGGTGGTGCCGAGCACCAGCGAACCGCCAGGCTTGGCTGCGGCGGCCATCCATTCCAGCGCCGCCGGGACATCGCCAAGCGATGCCGCGGCGCCGAGGCAGAGCACCACGTCGTATGACTGGGACTCGACCTGGAAACCCTTCACCGACGCATTGTGAAAGGTCAGTTGTCCCCGCGCCGGGCTCTTGCGCCGCGCTTCTTCGAGGAAGCGGGCATTGATGTCGATGCCGACGCCCTGGATGGCGAATTTCTCGGCCCAGTGTCGCATCAGCCAGGCCTTGCCGCAGCCCATGTCGAGAACGCTCATCCCATCACGGATCGCGCAGTAGTCATCGAGCAGACGCAGCTTCCGATCGGTGATCGGGTTCTGGATTTCGACCTCGCGATCGGCGATCGCCCAATAGTTCAGCTGGTCCAAACCGCGTCTCCCCTCGCCCAGTTCAGACCGCCACTATACCGTAAACACCTCTGAGCGCAGTAAATTCCAGGTATCGCGGTCACTCGCAATTAGCAGCCCGCCGTCGCGGTGGCTCGGCAGGTAGGCCGAACCGTCGAACCGCGCGACATGGCCACCCGCCTCCTCGGAGATCAGCGTGCCGCCCAGGTGGTCCCAAGGCATCAGCTTGTTGAACATCACGAAGTGCGAGAAGCCGGTCGCGAACGTCCGGTAGTCATGCCCGGCGACGCGGTAATTGGCCGCCACTTTGATCTTGGCGAGGTTGGCCAGCACCCTGGGCTTGCTGTCGGTCGGCAGGAAGGTGATCGACACATGCCCGACAAGGTCGGCGAGCCCTGGTGCCGTCGCCACCTTGAGCCGCCATTGCGTGCCGTCCGGCCGCCGCTGCCAGGCCCCGCCGCCCTTTTCCGCCAGCACCCAGTCGTCACCCATCGGGTCGTAGATGATCCCGGCAATCGTCTCGCCGTTCCTGACCACCGCCGCCATCGTCGCGAACAGCGGCAACCCCGCGGCGAAATTGGCCGTGCCATCCACCGGATCGACGACGATGGCGAACTCGGCTCGATCCAGTTCGTCCAGCAGCGCCGGCCTCGCCGCCACAGATTCCTCACCGACGAACAGCGCATCGGGCCAGGCCGCCTCGACTGCTGCCTTGATCCGCCGCTCCGCCTGCTCGTCCGCTTCGGTGACGAGATCGATCGCGTCGGTCTTCTGGCGCACCATGCCGGCATCGAGACGCCGGAAGCGCGGCAGGATTTCTGCCTTGGCCGCATCGCGCAGGATGACGGCAAGGCGGTCGATATCGAAACTGGACATTGTCGCTCGGGGTTGGGTGGTCGGGATCAGCCGCCGGAGGCGCCGTCGCCGGGCGCATTCTGGAGGCCGAGGAAGTCGAACAGTTTGGGGTCGAGCAGATGGCTCGGCCGGACGTTGCCGAGCGCCCGGATCATGATGTCCTTGCGCCCCGGCATCCGCCTTTCGATGTCGTTGAGCATCGCCTTCATGGCATTGCGCTCCAGCCCCTCCTGCGAGCCGCAGAGGTCGCACGGGATGATCGGGAAAGCCATGTGCTCGGCGAACTTCTCGAGGTCCGGCTCGGCGCAATAGATCATCGGCCGCAGCACCTCGACATCGCCATCGTCGTTCATCAGCCGCGGCGGCATCGCTGCGAGCTTGCCGCCATGGAACATGTTCATGAAGAACGTCTCGAGGCTGTCCTCGCGGTGGTGGCCCAGCACCAGGGCCGAACATCCCTCCTCGCGCGCGATGCGGTAGAGGTTGCCGCGCCTCAGCCGCGAGCACAGCGAGCAGTAGGTCGCCCCCTGCGGCAGGGTGCTGGTGACCACCGAATAGGTGTCCCGGTACTCGATGCGGTGCGCGATGCCGTGCTTTGTCAGCCACTCCGGCAGGATGTGCTTGGGGAAGTTCGGCTGCCCCTGGTCGAGGTTGCAGGCGATCAGTTCCACCGGCAACAGCCCGCGCCACTTGAGATCGAGCAGCAGCGCCAGCATGCCGTAGCTGTCCTTGCCGCCGGAAATGGCCACCAGCCACTTCTCCCCGGCGCGCGCCATGCCGAATTTCTCGATCGCCTCGCGCATGTTGCGAACGAGCCGTTTGCGCAGCTTGTTGAATTCGACGCTGCGCGGCGCCGCGGCAAATAGCGGATGCGCGCCCGAGAAGTCCTCGGCGTCCGTCTGGAACTGCGCTGGGCTGACGATTTCGTTCATGGCGCTGCTGTAGCAAACCCGGCGCCTTACCGGAAGCTTGCGGCGAGTTTAACTCGCGGCAAGGTGCGGCAGCATTCCTTGCCGGTTCCGAATTTAGTCAGTTAGATGACGCGATCTCACGGAACCCCAAGGAGTCGCCTCGTGTTCCGCTCATTCTTCCCCAACCCCAGGCTGTTCTTCCTTTCAGCCGCCCTCTGGATGCTGGTTGCGACGATCGCCTTTCCGTTCTTTGGCGACTCGATGCGATCGGTCGCCAGCCTCGATCGCTGGCTGATTGCCCCGATGTGCGCGCCCGCAACCACCGGCGACCCGGCAGCTACAGAGGCCACTCCGCAGACGGAACAGGCAACACCGGCGGCGCCGGAGGCAGCGCAGAGCGCACCCCCTGACGGCGTCGCCGCTCCGGCCTGTACGCCGGAGGGCGCGTTCCTGACCGGCGAGCAGGCGTGGCTCTATCAGTATGTGCTGATGGTCGCCCTGATCTTCTGCGTCTTCTGGTTCTTCTATGAACGCAACGAGTGGTACTGGTGGTCGGTGGTCGGCTCCACCGCCATCCTCCTGATCACCTACTTCAACGTGCAGGTCGATGCCTTCGTCAACAACTGGCAAGGCACGTTCTTCAATACCCTGCAGAGCGCGCTCTCAAAGCCCGGGTCGGTGCCCGCACCTACGTTCTACGCCGAGATCGCCACCATCATCGCCGTTACGGTTCCACGCATTCTGGTGCTGGTCATCCTGAGCTTCGTGACGAGCCACTACGTGTTCAGATGGCGCAAGGCCATGAACTCTTACTACATGCGCTACTGGAGCTCGATCCGCACGACGGAAGGCGCCGCCCAGCGCGTGCAGGAAGACACGATGCGCTTTGCGCAGATCGTCGAAGATCTCGGGACGAGCTTCTTCGACGCGCTGATCACCCTCGCTGTCTTCCTGCCGATCCTGTGGGGGCTGTCGCAGCACATCACCGAACTGCCGATCCTGGGAAGCGTCCCCGGCAGCCTCGTGTGGGTTGCGCTGGTGTCGGCGGCTCTGGGAACCGTGTTCCTGGCAGCCATCGGCTTCAAGCTGCCCGGCCTGCAGTTCGAGAACCAGAAGGTCGAGGCCGCATACCGCAAGGAGCTGGTCTACGGCGAAGATGACCCCGAGCGCGCCGAGCCCCGTACGGTGCGGGAGATCTTTGCCACCGTGCAGAAGAACTACTTCCGCATCTACTGGCACTACACCTACTTCAACTTTGCGCGCTACGGCTACCTGCAGCTGGCAGGCTACATTCCGCTGCTCATGCTGGCCCCGTCGATACTCGCGGGCACGCTGACGCTCGGCCTGTATCAACAGGTCCAGCAGGCCTTCGGGCAGGTGGCGGCATCGTTCCAGTTCCTGGCGCGAGCATGGGGTACGGTGATCGAGCTGATCTCGGTCTACAAGCGCCTGCGCCTGTTTGAGAGCCACATCCCCCGCGACCAGGAGCCCATCAAGGAGTCCCTGTCCGGCGCCGCCAGCGCATGACGTCGAAGGCCGCTCCCCGGAGCGGCCTTTCCTTTCCGGGTCGGAGTGGATGGTTGCCGCCATCACGCCCCGGGTTTGCCGAACTCGAACATCGAGACGAGTTCCCGGCGCAGAATCTTGCCCTGTTCGTTTCGCGGCAGCGCCTCGAGCACGATGATGCGCCGCGGCGCTCTGAGGGCCAGCTGTTCTCGGGCGTAGTCGAGCAGCTCGCGGGAGGTGACCACCGCGCCCGGCCTCAGCTCCACCGCGGCGACCGGGATCTGGCCATGCACGCGCGACGCAAGCGGCAACGCAGCCGATGTCAGCACGGCCGGATGCCGTTCCAGTATGCGCTCGATCTCGGCCGGGAACACGTTGATGCTGTTGAGGATCATCATATCGTCGGCGCGGCCGTGCACCACCAGTCGACCATCTTCCAGCAGCGTTCCGACATCGCCGGGATAGAACCAGCCGTCGCGGAAGCGCTGCCGGGTCTCCGCGGGGTTCCCCAGATATCCCGTTGCCATCCCCGCAACGCGCACACGGATGTTGCCGGCCTTGAGGGTGCCAACCGCGACGTCAAGGCCATCGACGATTTCCAGCTCCAGGCCAGCTACAGGCAAGCCCACAGCTTCCAGCTCATCGTGCTGCCCGGGGCCGGCAAAGGCGATCGTGCCGCACTCGGTGGCGCCATAGCGCACCGTCAGTAGCGGTGTCACATCCGTTTCGACACGGCGGCGCACATCGAAAGGCACAGGCGAGCCCGCCACGCTGACCGTCACGTCGCGGAACGCTGTCGTGCCAAGTGCCGCCAGGTCACTTGCGTGCATCCGTGACACATCGAGCTCGCTGACGCGCTGGCGGCCGCAGAACTCGACCAGGTCAAAACCGCCTTTCGGCACGAAGACGTTGGTGCCCCCGTCATAGGCGCAATAGAGCCGCAGCCGCTTCGAGATGTTGTGTTCGATCGAGCCCAGCCGAAGCAGCCGTTCCCCGGCATAATCGGGATGGTGTCGAGCCTGTGCCGCAAGTTGCCGATCGGCCAGCGGGACGATCTTTACCTCGCCGGTCGTGCCGGAGGTATTGAAGTAGACGACCCCCTCACGCTTGCTCGGCGACATCGCCATGCCGATTGCACCTTCCAACGCCGGCCACTTCACATGCGCCAGCCCGGGAAATTGCTCATCCATCCCGGCGTCAACGACGTGCGTGAGCTTCAGGCGCTGCACCAGGGAGTGCTTGAACGACACGGTGTCGTGCGAGGCCAGCGTCACGTGATGGGCGCCGATGCCCAGCAAAGCCAAGGCAGCGATCAGGTGCTGGGCTTCGTCCTCGATGGCGAGGCCTACGACGGCCGCATCGTCAATGCCGCCCGCGCTGAGGAAATCGATCGCGGCGAGCACCTGCTCATATAGCTCCCGATAGCGGACCACACCGCCGTCGCCGGCAATCGCATCAACCCCTCCGATAGCTCTGGAGTGTTCGTGCAGCCGTTCCAAAACGCCCAAAATCGAACCCCCAAAGCCCGACGCCGCAGTCGAGCTGTAGCCTCGCGTGGCGCAAAACAAAAGGGCCGCCCAATCGGGCGGCCCTTTCCAATTCCGTGATGTGTCCCGCGCGATTAGCGCGAGTAGAATTCGACGACCAGGTTCGGTTCCATCTGGACCGGGTACGGCACGTCAGACAGCGCCGGCACGCGGACGTAGACGGCGGTCTGCTTGGAGTGGTCGACTTCCACGTACTCGGGAACGTCGCGCTCGGCGAGCTGGTTGGCTTCGAGCACGATGCCGAGCTGCTTGGAGCGCTCGCGCACCTCGACCTTGTCGCCGACCTTGACCTGGTAGGACGGGATGTTGACGCGCTTGCCGTTGACCAGGATGTGGCCGTGCGACACGAACTGACGGGCAGCGAACACGGTCGGCACGAACTTGGCGCGGTAGACGATGGCGTCGAGACGGCTCTCGAGCAGGCCGATCAGGCGCTCGCCGGTGTCGCCTTTGACGCGCGAAGCTTCGGTGTAGAGCTTCTTGAAGGCCTTCTCGGTGATCGAACCGTAGTAGCCCTTGAGCTTCTGCTTGGCGCGCAGCTGCAGACCGTAGTCGGAGGTCTTGCCCTTGCGGCGCTGGCCGTGCTGGCCGGGGCCATAGGCACGGTTATTGAGCGGGGACTTCGGACGGCCCCACAGGTTCTCGCCAAGACGGCGGTCGATCTTGTGCTTAACTGAATCGCGCTTCGACATCGGAATCCTTTCATAGATCGTCGAAAGTGATTGCGCCCTCCTCTGCCCATCCTTGCGGAACGGACCGACAGATTCTCTGAATTCAGGGAATCCCGGGTGCGCTCGAGGAGCCCGAGGGCTCGACAAGTGGGCGCGTGATAGAGGCGGAAGCGGCAGGAGTCAAGCGCCGCGGGCTATTCGGGGATGCCGGCGGCGCCTGGGCCAAAGTGCTTTTGGGAAAATGCAGACTTTCCGGTTCAAAAGCACGACCAGGTAGAGCCTCAGCGTTCCTTGCGGCGCGTCCTGCCTTCGAGTGGCCCGATCGCTTCGAGCAGGGCTTCGAGCAGCGGCTGCAACTCAGCGCTCGCTACGCCGGTGGCCGGCCCCTCCTCGTCGATCATCGCCAGCGTCTGGTCTTCGCCATTGCCGGCCCCCACCACCGGATAGGTCCAATGGTAGACCAGCGGCAGCCTGGCATTGCTCTTCTTGTGCTTCAGCCGCACCGAGATCGTGTCGCCGGGTTTCACGTTGATCCCGGTGATGTCGATCACGCCGTTGGCGTCGATACCGATGCCATGCGGACTGACCGGGCTGTTGGGATCAATCCCGCCGATTCCGAGCACCTCTACGCTCGCGTCCGTCTGGTTGATGTGCACGTCGGTCGCCGTCATGTTCGGCTGGTTGTTCTTGGGTGGTCTGCTACCCAGTTTCTCCGGGCACTTGAGTTCGTAGTTGTCCGTGTGTTGAGGCATCCTTTCCTCCCTCGCATGCAGCCGGACGCTCCGGCCAGCAATGGAGAACTAGCCCACGCGCGCTTGTTCAGCGCTTTAAGTTCCGAACACAGATTATTTCAACTCGTAACCCTGCGATGGGCTACGCCATCTTCCGATCGAGCGTGCGCTGGTTCCTGAGCCCCGGGAACAGCTGGCTCCAGATCACCGCGATGGCGATCGAACCGACACCGCCGATCACCACCGCCGGCACCGGCCCGATCAGATGCGCCACCGTACCGGCGCGGAACTCGCCGAGCTCGTTCGAAGCCCCGATGAACACGGAATTCACCGCATTCACCCGGCCGCGCACCTCCTCAGGGGTCCACAGCTGCATGATGGTTTCGCGGATGGTGACGCTCACCATGTCCGAGGCGCCCACCAGCGCCAGCGCCGGCACCGACAGCCAGACCGTGGTCGAGAGGCCGAACAGCACAGTGAAGGCGCCGAACAGCCCCACGAACAGGAACAGCAGCTTGCCGGCATGGTCGCGGATCGGGAAGCGGGTCAGGAATAATGCCATGGCGATCGCCCCGATGCCCGGCGCGGCGCGCAGGAAGCCGAGTTCCTGCGGCCCGGCATGCAGAATATCCTTGGCATAGATCGGCAGCAGCGCCACCGCACCACCCATCAGCACGGCAAACATGTCGAGCGAGATGGCGCCCAGCACCACCTTGTTCGAAAAGATGTAGCGGAACCCGGCCAGCATGGTCTCGAGGCTGGTCGCCTGGTGTGATTCCCGGTGCTGCGGCTTCGAGATCATCAGCACCGAGCCCATGGCGACCACCAGCAGCACTGCGCCGGTGCCGAAGGCCACCGACGGTGAGATGCCGTAGAGCAAGCCGCCCACCGCGGGTCCCGCGATCGAGGCGAATTGCCAGGCCGACATATTGGTGGTGATCGCATTGGCCAAGGCTTCCGGCGGCACCAGGTTGGGCGCCAGCGATTGCGCTGCCGGGCTCCAGAAGGCGCGTGCCGTCCCCAGGACGACCAGGATGCCGAAGATCGGCCACACCTCGTGCGCCCTCGCATTGACGAAGGCGAGAAAGCCCAGGGCACAAAGCAGCTCGACCCCGAGACAGATCGCCATGATCATCCGCCGGTTGAAGCGGTCGGCGGTGAGCCCGGTGACGAGGATCAGCACCAGCGCCGGCAGGAACAGCGACAAGCCCACCAACCCGAGCAGGAACGCTTCCCCGGTGACGTCGTAGATCTGCCAGGCGATCGACACCGACATGATCTGCACCGCAAAGCTGACCAGCAGCGTGGTCAGCCAGAAGAAGCGGAAGTTCCGGTAACTGAAGGCGAGCTTGGAAGGCTCGGCAGCGGTGGGAGAAGACATGATAGAGCCTGATGCCACGCCCGCGGCGGAGGCGTCAAAGCATACTTTGGACGCTGTCGGGTACGGCTGAGGTCAGCTTTCGCCCTTGGCCGCCTTTGCAGCTTCAGCTTCCCGCGCCTTGCGGCCCTGCCTCAGATGCGCGCGGTCGATCGACGAGATCACCCCGCGCAACGTGCGGATTTCCTGGGTCGAGAGCTGCGCCCGGGTAAACGCGGCGCGGAGGTTATCGACCATGGTCGGGCGCTTGTCCTCGGTCTTGAAGAAGCCGGTGCGATCGAGCGTCTCCTCGAGGTGGAGGAACAGCCCGATCAGCTCCTCGCGCGGCGCCACCGGATCAAGCCCGCCGCTGAACGGCAACACCTCGCCCTTGTCTGCCTGCTGGCGCCATTCGTACGCCATCAACAGCACCGCCTGGGCGATGTTGAGCGAGGCAAACGCCGCTTCCACCGGGAAGGTGACAATAGCGTCGGCCAGCGCCACCTCTTCGTTGTAGAGGCCCCAGCGCTCGCGCCCAAACAGCAACCCGGCCTTTGCTCCCCCGGCGATGTGCGAGATGATCCGCTGCGCCCCTTCCTCAGGGCCGTAAACCGGCTTCTGCATGTCGCGGCGGCGCGCCGTGGTGGCGAACACCAGTTGCAGGTCGGCTATCGCCTCCTCCACGGTATCGAACACCCGCACCTTCTCGATCACATGGTCGGCCCGCGACGCGGCGGCAATGGCACGCTCGTTCGGCCAGGCCTCGCGCGGGTTCACCAGTCGCAGGTCCCAGAGCCCGAAATTGGCCATCGCCCGCGCCGTCGTGCCGACATTTTCGCCCAGTTGCGGCTCGCACAGGATGATGGCCGGGCTCGGCCGATAGCTGAACTCCTGCGATTTGTCGGTTCCGGCCATCGGCACCCAGGTCCTTTCAATGCATCGGCGGGCGTCCCGATCCGTCGGAGTCGCAGACCACCACCTGGTCGCGCCCTGCCCGCTTGGCCTCATACATCGCGCGGTCGGCGAGCGAAACCATTTCGGAGAGGCCGGCGCGGCTCGAAGCGTCGAATGCCACCCCGATGCTGACGGTGATCCGCTGCAGGCTGCCGCTCTCCAGCACTACCGCCAGGTTGGCAACGGCCTTGCGCATCCGCTCGGCCACAGCCTGCGCCTCCCGCCGGCTTACCCGCGGCAGCACCAGCGCGAACTCTTCTCCGCCGATCCGACCGAACAGATCGCCCTGTCGGATCGCGGTACGGATCGCCGCCGCCACCGCCACCAGCACGCGGTCGCCCGAGGGGTGACCGTGAACATCGTTGATCTGCTTGAAGTGATCGGCGTCGAGCACCAGCACGGCGACTGCCGCCTTCTCGCCCAGCAGTTGCGCCAGCAACCCCGTCCCCGCCTCCATGAAGGTGCTGCGAGTCAGCGCATCGGTCAGCGAGTCGTGCCGCGCCAGCCGCTCGAGCTGCTCGATGCGGCGGCGGCGCTCGGCATTGACGCTGGCGATCACCATCGGGCCGAGCGCGACCAGCGCCACCCCCATATGCACCGCGGTGATCGCGTCGCCGGTCACGTCGGCGCCGAGCCCGAGGTCGAACAGGCCCAGCTTGATGCCGATCATCGCGAGACCGGAATACATCATTACCAGCACCGCTGTTGCCGCCAGCGGCAGCGCCAGCGCACACCAGATCAGCGCCGGAACCGGAAACACGATGGCTACGGGATGCGCCACCAGCAGCGACAGACCGATTGCCGCGGCCAGTACCACCACCGGCAACAGCAGCGGCCAGGCCCGCTCCGCCCTGACTCTGGGCAGGGGCAGCCACCTGGACGGCGGTGGCACGGTCAGCAGCACCGGCAGGAATGCCAGATAGTTCACCAACTCCGCAGCAAACCAGCCGGCCCAGGCCTCAAAATAGCTGAGGCCACTGATCTCGCTCAGCGCCACCCCGCCGACCACCCCGGCGGCCGCCGAAGCAGCACAGGCCATCAGCAAGAGCGAGATCACCCCCTGCGGTCGGGTCAGCGCCCGGTCTTCCGCCTCGAGCGCGCCGAACAGCAGGGTGAAGGCCAATGCACCAAGCAGGTTGCCACCGGTCAGCACCAGCGCCAGGCGCAGGGAGTCGCCCACCACCATCGCCGCCGCCAGATACCCGACGGACGCCCCGACGATCGCCGGCAGGGTGCGCAACCGGCTCGAGCGCACCAGTACCCCGGCAAGGACAGCATTGGCCGGCCAGAACGCGGCGAGGAACCCGACCGGCCGCGACAGGCTCCCCGCGATGGCGGCAAGGAAGATAAGGATGGCGACGAGCAGCACGTCGCGCGCGTGAAACGACAGAAAGCGAGGCGTGCGGCTGCCCCCGGCCGCGGGCGTCAAGTCCATGGGGTCCTCTACACGTGCGTCCATTCACGACATCGCGCCGAACGCCTGACCCCTCAATCAGCATTCTGGCGAAACGCGATGCCTCAGCACAAACAAGTAGAGCACGCGACCTGACTCGGGTCAGGCCGATTGCATGCCAGCCATGTAGTTTTACCAAGTCGACGCTGCGTTGACTTCGCTCTATTGTATCGCGCGCGTGAGGTCAGGCGACCATGTGGTGTCGCAGTTCCTTCACCTTGCTGCCGCGCAGCCACTCCCGGTCCAGAATGGCAAAGTGCAGCTCCTCGTCCCATTCGCCCTGGAACAGCGCGTGCTCGCGGAAATGCGCTTCGAGTCGCATGCCGATATCCTTCAGCAGCTTGGCGGAGGGCTGGTTTCGTCCCGAGCATCGGGCATAGATCCGGTGCAGCCCCAGCTCGTTGAAACCGAGGTCCAGCATGGCGCGCACCGCTTCGCGCGCGTAGCCCTGTCGCCGTTGCGCCGGGCTGAGGATGAAGCGCAGTTCGGCCTGCCCGGCCGTCGCATCGGTCCAGCGCAAGGAAATCTGCCCGATCAGCATGTCGTCGGCTTTTCGCACCATGGCCAGCGTCAGGACGTCCCCCGGCCGCGTCAGCCGATGCTGCACGCACATGGCATCGAGCGCGGCCTTCACCTCCACCCGGTCGCGCGCCTTCCAGTCGAGGTAGCGCTGCACCTCCGGCAAGGCATGATACGCCATGACCGCGTCGAGATCGGACCTGTGGAAGTTCCTGAGAGTAAGCCTCTCAGTCTCAATCGGAAAATCAGGCATCGCCATCTCCGCTCCTCCCCTCATGGTGCTGCTTAGTCCAGCAACGCGACGGGTTGATGGCGGTTCCGCCTTAGTCGTTGAAATATCTTGCTAAATCCGCTCGCTCTGGCGGAATAACCAAGGTCTGGACGGTACTTAGCGCGCTTCCAGGTGTGCCTGCTTTCGCAGGGATGACAGCCGGTGGGTGGGCACGACCGTGACTTGGTGCCCTCCGCTCGGATGACGCTCTAGCGCGCGGCGCCGTCCCGCCACTCGCCTTCCAGCATGGCGTAGACGAACTCCTCGTCCCAGGCTCCCTTGAACAGAGCATGCTCGCGGAAATGTGCCTCTCGCCGCATGCCCAGTCGCTCCATCACCTTCCAGGAACCGGCATTGCGCGCGTCGCAGCGCGCGTAGATCCGATGCATGCCGGCGCCCTCGAAACCCATCTCGAGCAGCATGCGAGCCGCCTCGGTGGCATAGCCCCGCCCATGGAACTCGGGATGAAAGATGTAGCCGATCTCGGCTTGGCGAGCCGGCCCGTCCCTGAGAATCAGCGATACTTCGCCGATAACGCGCTGCGGCTCCTTCAGTTCGGCAGCGAGGAAGACCTTGTCCCCTTCCACCCCCAGCTCGTACTGCCCGACACGCATCTGCACCACTTCGGTGACGCTCTCGTGGCTCATCGGCCCATCGAACAGGTACTGCGCCACATCCTCGCGCTGGCGGTAGGCAAACACCGCGTCGACGTCGCCACGGGTGAACGGGCGCAGCCGCAATCGCTCGGTTTCGATTGGATAGTGGGGCGCGTAAACCATGGCGTTCGTCTAAAGCCAGCTTGGTCGGCGATCAAGCAGGCGACTTGCGGATGGCAAACCCTCGGTGTCAGCATGGCGTATGACCGCCAATGGAAAACCCGAAATCGAACTCAGCACCCGATGCGCCTGCGGCGCCGTGGCGCTGTCGGTGAAAGGCCGGATCCGCTCAATGTTCATGTGCTCGTGCGAGGATTGCCAGCGCGCCACCGGCACCGGCCACTCGACCGTCGCGCTGGCGCGCCCGGCCGACGTCCTCGTTACCGGCCCCACGGCCAGCTTCGCTCGACCCGCCCATTCCGGGGCCACGCTCACGCGCTGGTTCTGCCCGACCTGCGGCACGCCGCTCTACGCCCAGTCGAGCCGTGCGCCAGAACTGCTGATGCTGCCGGTCGGCCTGTTCGGCCCCGACGCCGACTGGTTCGCACCCAACCAACTGATTTTCGCCCGCAGCCATCACGCTTGGGACGCCCTGCCCGAGGCCATCCCGCAGCACGACACCTATCGCAATCCGGAGTCCATCTGATGAGTAGTGCATCCGACGCCATGGGCGCTCGCCTTCGCCCATTGCTGCCGACCGGCCTCGTGGAAAAGAAGATGTTCGGCGGCATCGGCTTCATGCTCAACGGCAACATGGCGATCGGCACCACCGCCAAGGGCGAGTTGCTGGTCCGCATCGACCCCGAACGGCAGGCGGCGGCGCTCGCGAGGCCCGGCGCCTATCAGATGCATATGGGCCCACGCCCGATGACCGGCTTCATCGCCGTGGACGCCAGCGGCACCGCCGATGAGGCGGCGCTCCACAGCTGGATCGCCTACGCGCTCACCTACGCGGAGACCCTGCCCCCGAAATGAAAGCCGCCTCCAGCACCATGACGCACCTCGCCGAGCGCATCCGCGACATTCTCGACGGCGACCCGCGCATCACCGAGAAGACCATGTTCGGCGGGCTCACGTTCCTCCTCAACGGCCACATCCTGGTCGGCTGCAAGAAGGATGGTCGCATCCTGCTGAGCGTCGGCAAGGACAACAACGAGGCTGCCCTCGCCCGCCCGGGCGCCACCCAGATGATCCATGGCGACAAGGCCATGCGCGGCTTCATCTGGGTGGAAGCTGAAGCCATCGAGGAAGACGACGACCTGCGCGACTGGGTAGAAACCGCTGAGCGCTGGGTGGCCGCGATGCCGCCGAAATAACCGGCCGCGGCCCCAACGCTACGCTTGCTCAGCCCCCGAGCTTGCCCTCCGTGCCATAGATCTCAAGCGCCCGTTCGCGGGTCAGGTAACCGTCGCGGATGTCGCGGGCGATGGCGTCGCTGCTGCGATCCCTGGGGTGGCCATAACCGCCGCCATTGGCCGTGACGATGCGGATCACGTCATTGGTATTGACCACCACATTGGTGGCGAACGAGTAGCGCTCGTTGCGTCCGTCGGTGCGGCGCAGTTCGACATAGTTGAGCGAACCATCGAGGCCGCCGCCGACGCCCCAGGGCGGCATGGTCGAGCGGGTGTAGCCAAGCGACAGGAAGTTGTTGTCGCCGCGTACCCTATAGTGCACCTCGATACCCTTGCCGCCGCGCCACTGGCCTTCGCCACCCGGCTCGGCATTGAGCGCCACCTGATCGACGAACATGCCGTAGCGGGCTTCGGCGATCTCGGCCGGGCAGTTGAAGGTCTCGCCGTGAAAGCCCGAGAACTGGCCCGAGTTGCCGTCGCTGCCCTCCCAGCCTCCCCAGCCGCCGACCTGCGGCTCGACGATAGTGTAGTGGCGGCCGGTATCGGGGTGCTTGCCACCCATCACCGTGCCGCAGATCGAGGCGAAATTGCCGGCCGGCACGATGCCGCCGAAATGGTGGGCCAGCGCCCGCAGCGTCATGTCGAACAGCCGGATCTCGACCTCCGAGTAGTAGCCCAGCGCCCCCGGCTCGACGACGTGGAAGATGGTGCCCGGCTCGGTGATCACCTCGAGCGGGCGGAAACACCCGCCATTGCCGGGCCCGTCCGGATCGGTGAAATCCTTGAAGGCCAGCTGCAGGGCGATCTCGGAACCCTCGCGCGACGAGTTCTTTGAGCCCGACTGCCTGGGATTACCCCGCAGGTCCACGGTGAACTTTTCCGGCGTGATGACGAGGCGGATATTGTGCACCGCGCCGTCGTCCTGGGTTTCGGAATAGTCGTAGGTGCCGGCGGGCATCTGCTTGAGCGCCGCCAGCGCCCGACGCTCGCCCAGGTCCATATAGTCGGCGACGGCTGCGAGATAGGTGTGGGCGCCGTATTTGGCGAGCAACTCCTGCACGCGGCGCTCACCGATGCGGAGCCCCGCAATTCCGGCCCACAGGTCGCCCTTCAGGAAATCCGGCAGGCGGGTGTTGACGTAAAGGATGTCGAACACCGCCTGATTGGCGACGCCCTGGTCGAACAGCTTGACCGCCGGGATACGCACCCCTTCCTGGAAGATCTCCGTGGCATCGGCCGACATCGAGCCGGGCACGTTGCCGCCCACGTCGTTCCAGTGCGCGATGTTGGCGACCCAGGCGACGATGCGGTCGCCTGAAAACACCGGAGACGCCAGCACCATGTCGTTGAGGTGGGTCACGCCGCCGTAATAGGGGTCGTTGGAGGCATAAAGATCGCCCGGCCGGACGCTCTCGAGCGGGAACTTCTTCAGGATGCCTTTGACCGCCTTGTCGAGCACCCCGATGAAGGCCGGAATGCCGGCGCCGGCGGCGGCGATATCGCCGACCGGGTCGAGGATCGACGACGACAGGTCGAGCACTTCGTAGATGATGGCCGACATCGAGGCCTTGCGCTGCGCCACGAACATTTCGTCGGCGATCGCTTCGAGGGCGTTCTGAATGATGTCGAAGGTGACGGGGTCGTGCTTGCTCATGTCGCTCAGCCCTGGATCGCGATGTGGATGTTGCCGTAGTCGTCGACGCTGACGCGGTTGCCCGGCTGGATCACCACGGTGGTGCCCGGGTCCTCGATCACCGCAGGGCCGGCAAAGCTCATGCCGGGCTCGAGCCTGGTGCCGTCATAGATGGTGGCCTCGTGGATGCCGTCGGTCGCATAGTCGACCTCGCGCCGGCCCTTGATCGCCTGCTCCAGGCTGGCGCCGGTGCGCTGGAGTTTGGTGATTTCGAGCTTGCCGACCTCCGAAGCCGCCACCAGATGCAGCCCGATGATCTCGACGCCGGCATCGAGCCGATAGGTGTACTCGCGCTCATAGGCATCGTGGAAATTGGCGATCAGCTCGGCCATCGAGGCCGGGCTCGGCTCGCCCGCCGGCAGCGGCACTTCGACGGCGAACTCCTGGTTCTGGTAGCGCACGCGGACAAAGCCGGTAATGCTGACCTTGTCGGCCGGCACGTTGCCACGCACGAAATCGGCGATGGCGCGCTCGCGTGTCGTGCCAAGCAGCCGCGACAGGGTCTGGTGATCGTCGGCATCCATCAGCTGGGTGACGAAGTAATCCCGCCTCAGGTCGCTCATCAGCATGCCCCAGGCGGAGAATACCGAGGCGCCGCGCGGCACCACGACCTTCTTGACGCCCAACTCCTTGCCGAGCTCGGCGCCATGCATCGGGCCGCCGCCGCCGAACACCACCATGGTGAAATCCCGCGGGTCGTAGCCGCGATTCACCGAGACCAGCTTGAGCGCATTGACCATGTTGGAGTTGGCGATGCGGACGATGCCGCGCGCCACCTCGATATTGCTCATCTTCAGCTTGCCGCCGAGTTCGGCCAGCGCGCCGTTCAGCGCCTCCATGTCGGCCGTGACATGGCCACCGACGAAATAATCCTTGTTGATGCGGCCGAGCGCCAGGTTGGCGTCGGTGGTGGTGGCATTGGTGCCGCCACGGCCATAGGCGGCCGGCCCGGGCACCGCGCCGGCCGAACGCGGCCCGACATGGAGCTTGTCGAACTCGTCGACCCAGGCGATCGAGCCGCCGCCATTGCCGATCTCGACCAGGTCGACCACCGGCACCATGATCGGATAGCCGGCGGACTTGCGGTCGCGTTCGATCCAGTAATCGGTCTTGATGGTGACGTGGCCGCCCTTGATCAGCGAGCACTTGGCAGTGGTGCCGCCGATATCGAGCGCCAGCACGTCCGGCTCGCCGATGATCCGGCCGAGCTCGGCCGCGCCCCAGAAGCCCGAGGCCGGACCGGACTCGACCATGGTGATCGGCGTCTGCTTGATCGACTCTACCGCGTCGACGCCGCAGTTGGACTGCATGACGTAGAGCCCGCCGGCATAGCCCTGGTCGCGGAGGCCGGTTTCCAGCCGTTCGAGATAGCGCTGCGCCGCCGGCTGCACATAGGCCGAGAGGATGGTGGTCGAGGTGCGCTCATACTCGCGCCACTCGCGGGTGATCTGGTGCGAGGCGACGGCGACCACTTCCGGCCACAGCCGGCGCAGCTCGGCCAGCGCCGCCTCTTCATGCGTCGGGTTGGCATAGGCGTGGATGAAGCAGATGGCGACGGCGCTGACGCCGTCGGCCTTGAAGTCCGCGACGATGCCGGCGAGGTCGCCCAGCTCGAGCGGCACCTGCTCCTTGCCGTGGAAATCGATGCGGCCGGCGAGCTCGCGGCGCAGGTACCGCGCCACGAACGGCTCGGGCTTCTTGTACTTGAGGTTGAAGAAGTCCGGACGGTTGCCGCGGCCGATCTCCAGCACGTCGCGGAACCCCCTGGTGGTGATCAGGCCGACCTTGGCGCCCTTGCGCTCGGTCAGCGAGTTGATCACCACGGTGGTGCCATGGGCGAGGAAATCGAGGCTGTCGAGTTCGACGCCCCCCTTCTGCAGCACGTCGAGCACGCCCTTCTCGAAGTCGGGCGGCGTGGTGTCGGCCTTGTCGGTCCTGACGCTCTGCGCGCCGGTGCGGATATCGGTTTCGAAATACACCAGGTCGGTGAACGTGCCGCCGACATCGGTGGCCACGCGGGTAATCTTGTCGGACATCTCAGTCTCTCGTTAGCGCGCCACGGCCAGGGGCCAGCGGCGCCATATCCTGGGGGTGGCGGGAGTTCAGCGCTTGTTGCCGGTCGCGGCGAGAGCGACGGCCAAGACGATGATCACGCCGGTGGTCAGGTCCTTGAAGAACGGGTTCACGTTGAGGATGTTGAAGCCATTGCCGATCAGCGCCATCAGCAGCACGCCGGCCATCGAGCGCCAGATGGCGCCGGCGCCGCCCATGATCGACGTGCCGCCAAGGATTACCGCGGCGATTGCCTCGAACTCGTAGCCGGTGCCGGCCTGCGGCTCGCCCATCGAGAGACGCGACACGGTGATCACTCCGGCAAGCCCGGCGGCGCCGCCCGAAACCGCAAAGGTGATGATCTTGACCAGGTTGGTGCGGATGCCCGAGAGCAGCGCCGCTTCCTCGTTGCCGCCCACCGCGAAGATGGCGCGGCCCAGCGTCGTGCGGTTGAGGATGAACATCATCAGCGCCATGAACGCCAGCATCACCAGCACCGCCACATTGACCAGGTCGAGCTTGGCCCGGCCGAGCCAGGCAAACTCCTCGACCCGCACCGGGATCAGCTTGCCGTTGGTGATGAGGATGGCCATGCCGCGATAGACGAGGCTGGTGGCCAGCGTCACGAGGAACGAGTGCACGTTGAAGGCCGTAATGATGACGCCGTTGATCGAACCGAGCAGCAAGCCGATCAGCGGCGCCGCGATGATCGCGACCAGCGGATCGACATTGATGGCGAGCCAGGCCGCGCTCACCGAGGCGACACCGAAAATCGCGCCAGTCGACAGATCGAACCCGCCGCCGATGATCACCAGGGTCAGCGCGCAGGCGATGATGAACAGCGGCGTCGACTGGTTGAGGATGTTGAACAGGTTCCGCGGCGTCAGGAATGACGGCGACAGCAGCGTGAGCGCGACCAGCATCACCGCGATGATGATGAGCACGCCATACTGGCGCACGAAGTCGCCGATATCGAAGCGCCGGGGCGCGGCTGCGGGTTTGGTGAGTGTGGTGTCGGCCATCAGCTGGCAGCCTCCTGGCGATTGCGTTGGCTGTTCTGTTCGAGAAAGACGCGGGTCAGCGCCGCTTCCACCGTCAATGCGGCGGCGGGCTCTTCGGCGAAGATCCGGCCTTCGCTGAGCAGGTAGCAGCGATGGGACAGGTTGATGACTTCCTCGAGTTCGGATGAAATCAGCAGCACCCCGACGCCCTGCCGCGCCATCTCGACGATGAAGTCGTGGATGCGACGACGCGCTCCGATATCGACGCCGCGCGAGGGCTCGTCGAGGATCAGCAGCTTGGGCTTGGCCACCGCCCATTTGGAGAGCAGCACCTTCTGCTGGTTGCCGCCCGAATAGCGCGCCACCCGGCCGTCGATTGCCCCCGGCACGATGCCGAAGTGGCCGATCATGTCGCGCGCCTGGCGAACCTCGGCGCCGCGGTCGAGGATGCCGAGGCGGCTGATCCGGCCGAGCGTACCGAGGCTGATGTTGAAGCGGGTCGGCTGGGTCAGCACCAGGCCCTGCTTGCGCCGATCCTCGGGCACCAGCGCCACGCCGGCGGCAATGGCATCGTGCACCGTGAAGCGGCGCCTGACCGGTGCGCCCTCGATCAGATACTCGCCGCCGGTGATGCGGTCGGCGCCGAACAGGGCGCGTGCCACCTCGGTGCGGCCCGAACCGACGAGACCGACCAGTCCGACGATTTCGCCCGGACGGACGGCGAGGGAAATATCGGAGAGTCCCGTGCCGGTGCTGACCCCGCGCAGTTCGGCGATCGGCGGCAGCGTTTCGGCCGGGGCGGCGGGCAGTGCCGGCCACAGGATTTCGGCCGCCTGCCCAAGCATGGAATCGACCAGCGTCTGTTTGGTCTCACCCGCCATCGGCGAGGTCCGAACCACCTTGCCGTCGCGCATGATGGTGACGTTGTCGCAATTGGCGAGGATATGGTCGAGGAAGTGGCTGACATAGATCACTGTCTTGCCCTGCCCCTTCAGCCGCCTGATCACCTCATGCAGCCGGTCTGCTTCGTCCTCGGTCAGGGACGAGGTCGGCTCGTCCATGATGATGACCTGCGCATCGCGGGCGATGGCGCGCATGATCTCGACCTTCTGGCGCTCGGCGATCCGCAGCGTCGCCACCTTGGCGAAGGGATCGATGCCGAAATCGCAGGCCTTCTCCAGCGCCGCGAAGCGCGCCGCGTCGCCGCCAACCAGGATGCCGGCGCGCTGACTCTCGCGGCCCAGAAACACGTTCTGCACCACGTTGAGTTCGGGCGCGAGCTGCAGCTCCTGGTGGATCATCGCGACGCCGAGCCCCAACGCGTCGCGCGGCGAAAACCGCGCCACCCGGGCGCCGAGGATTTCGACCTCACCCTCGTCCGGCGTGTAGTAGCCGCCGATGATCTTGCCGAGACTGGATTTGCCGGCACCGTTCTCGCCGACCAGCGCATGCACCGTGCCCGCGGCGATTTCGACGTCGATGCCCTCGAGGATGCGCGTACCGCCAAAGCTCTTGGCAACTCCGCGTACCCGCACGGCAATAGTTGGAGTGGTCATGGGCGTCCCCTGCTGCTCGATGCCCGGGGTGCCGGGGGCGATATCGCCCCCGGCACGGATGTTGTCGTTCCGATCAGCCTTCCCACTCGGCCTTGAAGTCCGGATTGGCGTCGAGCCATTCCTTGGTGACGATCAGCGGATTGGTGGCCTTGGTAGCGGGGTCGATCCAGTTCTCGACCGTCTCCCCCTTCTTGGCCCGGATCAGCGCATCGGCCGCATAGAAGCCCTCGGAATACGGGTACCCGGAGAGCGTCGCGTCGAACACGCCGGCCTTGATCTTGTCGACGGTGATCTGGTTGAGGCCGCCGCCGATCAGGTAGATCGGCTCGATCGGGATGCCGGCATCGGCCAGCGCGATCTCGACACCGAGCAGGTGCTGGTCGGCGTTCGAGAGCACCACGTCGATCTTGGGGTTCGCCTGGATGATGTCCTGGAACGCCGTCAGCGAAGCATCCGGGCTATAATTGCCTTCGCCGGTGGCGACGACCTTGATGTTGGCGTGCTGGCCCAGCACCGTCTCGAAGCTCTTGTAGCGCAGGTTGTCGAACGGGAACTGCAGCTGGCCGATCATGATCACCACGTTGCAGGGATCCTTGTCGGCGCAGAACTTCACCACTTCCTCGGCCTGGGCGGAGGCGCCGTCGACCGGATTGGAGGCAACCGTGGTGGTGAGGCCGGGGACCTGCGGGGTCATGACCGTCAGTTCCGGACCGACCGGGAACAGCGTCGAGGCGACGAGCAGGCCTTCCTTGGTCGCTTCCTCGAGCGCGGTGGCGATGCCGACCGTGTCGTTGGGAGCAATGATGATGCCGTCGAAGCGGCCGCCGGCGATGATGTCTTCCACCTGCTTGTATTGGGTGGCGGCATTGAACTCGCCGTCGAAGATCTCGACCTCGACCCCGCCGGCCTTCTCGGCGGCAGCCTTCACGCCCTGCCAGGTCGCATCATTGTAGCCGTTCTGGCTCGATGCAGCGAGGAAGGCCAGGCGGATCGGCTCCTGGGCCATGGCGGTGGCGGGGATGAGGCACGTGGCCAGCAGTGCCGCGGCAATGAGTTTATGCATGCGTTGTCTCCTGTCGGGACGTCTGTCCCGCTCCTGTTGCGTTTCCCTTGGGCCCGTGAAAACCGGACCACGTAATGCGCCGCCAGCGAGGGCGGCGAGTTATCCTTCCATCGCCGCCGGTGCGCCGGCGGTGTCGGTTCCGTGGAAGTTGGCGCCTTCCGACCCATCGAGGTCGAGCAAAAGAAAGGCGAGGGTCGCGACCGGTTGCCAGGCAAGCGCCAGCGCCACCCGGTCGGCGGTGAAATGTCCCTTGCGATGCAAGAGGTTGATGGTGCCGATCACGCGGCCATCGGCGATCGCCGGCAGGTTCATGTTGGATTCGAACCCGAGCTCGAGGATCTTCCGCCAGTCGAAGAACACCGTGGCGATCTCCTCGATGCTGGTCGAGGAGAACGGGCGACGGCCTTCGATCACCGTCTCGAAATAGCGGTTGCGGTCGAGCCGCTTGAAGTTACCTGTCGGATAGGCCGCCGCATCGTCGGTCCACACCCGACGGGAGCGCATCTGCTTGAGGTCATAGACCGAAGCCGTGGTGAGGAGCGAGCCGGCCGCCTGGTGGATGCCGGCCCGGGCATAGGCGAAAACCGCCTCGGCGGCGTGCTCGCCCTCGGCCAGCCGGAATGCGTGCGCGAGGTCGGGCGTCATGCGCGCCTCCGGTCATGCGCCACCGCGCCATCCTTGACCACCAGCTTCAGGTGCTGGGCCGGCCGGCCCAGCGCCGCAATATCGGCGAACGGGTCGACGTCGAAGGCCACGAGGTTGGCGCGCGCACCGGCCGCCATGGTGCCGATCTCGCCTTCCATGCGGCAGAGCCGGGCCCCGGCCTCCCACATGCCGCCGAGGATTTCCTTGGGCGTCAGCACCTCGGCGAGCAGCGCAAACTCGAGCCCGCCATACTTGCGCAACTGGCCCAGCAGGTCGGTGCCGAAGGCCATCGGCAGGCCGGCCTCACGCATGATGCCGAGCGAGTTGCGGCCGCCATCGCGCACCACGTCGAGCTTGAGCTGTTCGGCCTCGCCGAGGCCGAGCTGGGCTCCCTCGAGCTTCAAACCCTCATAGGCGGCCAGCGTCGGGATGGCGATGCAGCCCGCTTCGGCCGCCATCGCCGCCGTCTCGGCGCCGATCAGGTTGCAGTGCTCGAGCGACTTGACGCCCAGCTTCACGCAGCGGCGGATCGAGGCGTCGGAGTAGACATGCGCCGACACATAGGTATTGGCGTTGCCCGCCTCCTCGACCATCGCCCGGATCTCGTCGTCGGAATATTGCAGGCCGTCGATCGGATCGTTCGGCGAGGAGACACCGCCATTGGCCATCACCTTGATGAACCGGGCGCCTTCCTTGATCATCTTGCGGCAGGCGCGGCGCACCTCGTCGACCCCGTCGACCAAGACGCCCATATTGCCGACCCGCCAGCCCAGGGTATCGGGGCGGCTGTCGGTGCGCTGGCGCAGGTCCGTATGCCCGCCGGTCATCGACAGCCCCTTGCCGCAGATGACCAGGTCCGGCCCGGCGATCAGCCCTTCGTTGACGCCGCGCACCAGCCCGAAATCGGCGCCACCGAGATCGCGCACCGTGGTGAAGCCATCGGCCAGCAGCCCTTCCATCACCTTGGTGGCGCGCACCGCCGCCAGGCTGTCCGGCGCAATGGCATTGGCCCACAGGTCGAGCGACCAGGCCACGACGTGGAAATGGCAATCGATGAAGCCCGGCATCAGCGTCAGGCCGCCCAGATCGATCACCTCGTCCCCGGGCGCCGCCGGTGCGCCGACGCCGGCGATCCTGCCGTCGCGCACCGAGACACTGGTCGGCGCACTCAGCACCTGGCGCTCGAGGTCGACAAGGCGGGCGTTGATGAAGCTCAGCGCACTCATCGGCTGGACACCACCAGCTCGCGCGGTGCGACGTCCAGCCGTCGATGGGGCATCTGGTTCTGCTCGGTTAGGCGCATTGAGGTCCTGCTTGCGACGCTTTCATGTCAGTATGAGCGAATATTTAGTTTGTCGACAAGATGGATTCTGCCTCCGGTCCTGCCCAAACTTTGCCCGTCATGCCGCCTTGAGGCCGCACCAACTGGCTACGAAACGGGCAATCACCTCGGTGGTCGTCTGCAGGCTGGCGAGCTCGACCGCCTCGGACGGCGCGTGCATGCCCCTGGCGTTGCCGCCGTAGCAAAGCGCCGGAATGCCGTAATAGAGGTCGTAGAACCGGGTATCGCTGGTGGCCGTCATGCTGAGCGGTTCGAGCGCCTTGCCGAGCACCTCGGCATGGATATCGGCCAGGAGCGCCTCTGCCGCGGTGCCGGGAGCAAAGACGTGGCCATCGGCCTGGAAGCCGATCCAGCTGAGCGTCGGCATTTCGGCCTCGAGCGCGGCGGCGCAGCGACGAATTGTCTCGCTGACGCGCTCACGCACATCGGCGAGGCCATGTCCCGGCAGCACCGACAGCCGGCATTCCAGCTCGCACCACGACGGGACCGAACCCAGCCAGTCCCCGCCGCGGATCTTGCCGGGGTTGAACTTCACCGGGTCGGCAATGGCGCCGAAATACGGGTGCGTAACTGCCTCGGCATTGATCTCGGCCGTCAGCCCCTTGAGCGCCTCGATATAGGCCATGGCCGCCAGAATGGCGTGCGAGCCCGTGGATGCGCCTGCAAACACGTGCCCCGGCCGGCCCAGGATGCGCAGCCGGAACCACACCGAGCCCAGTTCGGCACGGATGATCCGGTGCCCCATGCTCTCGGGGATGAATGCCGCATCGGCGCGATACCCTCGCGCCAGCGTCGAGAGCGCCCCGTTGCCGGTGCATTCCTCCTCGCTCACCGTCTCGATATGCACGCGTGAGCCCGGCACGTAACCGAGCCGGCGCAGCGCATCGAGCGCGAACACCATGGCCGAAACCCCGGCCTTCATGTCGCCGGTGCCGCGGCCATGCATCCAGCCGTCGCGGATCTCCGGCTTGAACGGGTCCTGCGACCACAACTCAGGCGCCCCTACCGGCACAACGTCGATGTGGCCCTGGAGGATCAGGCTCCGCCCGACCGGCGCCTCGACCTCGTGCGTCGCCACCACCTGCACGGCTTTCGAATAGTCGGCGTCGACAACCGGCGAGTAACCCGGCAGGCCGGCGATCTCCACCTCATCGATGCTGTACTTGTCCACCGCCCAGCCGCGCGCCGCGAACTCGCCAGCGAGCCAATCCTGGCACTCCGCCTCGTTGCCGCGCGTGCTGTCGAACGAGGCGAGCTTGCCCAGCCACTCCGTCTGCTGGCCAAACCCGTCGGCCACCGCCGCGCGCAGCGCTGTCGGATCGATCATCGTGCCACTCCTCAACTCCAATCGGCACCCCACGTGCAGGATTGGATTTCTCCTGTCGACAAACTGTCGGCTGAACCCTATAGGGAGATGACAACGAAGTGCAATACGCTTTGATGAACCGTTTGATTGCCCTTAGCTGCTGGAGCTGACCTTATGGACAAGAGCCCGTTCACCGGGTGCATTCCCGCCCTGATGACCCCGTGTCGCGCCGACCGGACCCCGGATTTCGATGCGCTGGTGCGCAAGGCCAAAGAGCTGATCGGGCTCGGCATGTCGGGTGTCGTCTATTGCGGCTCGATGGGGGATTGGCCGCTGCTCACCGATGCCGAGCGCATGCAGGGCGTCGAGCGCCTGGTCGAAGCCGGTATCCCGGTGATCGTCGGCACCGGCGCGGTCAACACCAAGGCGGCGGTGGCCCATGCTGCCCATGCCCAGAAGGTCGGCGCCGCCGGCCTGATGCTGATCCCGCGCGTGCTCTCGCGCGGCTCGTCAGCCGCGGCGCAGCATGCCCATTTCAAGGCCCTGCTCGCGGCTGCGCCGGACCTGCCGGCGGTGATCTACAACAGCCCTTACTACGGCTTTGCCACTCGCGCCGACCTGTTCTTCGCGCTGCGCGCCGAGCACAAGAACCTCGTCGGCTTCAAGGAGTTCGGCGGTGAGGCCGATCTCTCCTATGCCGCCGAACACATCACCTCGGCCGACCCGGACCTGACGCTGATGGTGGGCGTCGATACCGCCGTCTATCACGGCTTCATCCAGTGCGGCGCCGCCGGCGCCATTACCGGCATCGGCAACTGCCTGCCGCGCGAAGTGCTGCACCTGGTGGACCTGTGCGTCAAAGGCCAAGAGGGCGACCCGGTTGCCCGCCGCCGCGCCAGGGAACTCGAGGAAGCGCTTATCACCCTCTCGACCTGGGACGCCGGCCCGGACCTGGTGCTGTTCTTCAAGTACCTGCTCGTGCTCAACGGCGAGAAGGAATACGAGCTGCATTTCAACGAGACCGACGCCCTGAGCCCGGCGCAGCGGCGCTTTGCCGAACAGTCGCTCAAGCGTTTCCGCACCTGGTACGCCAGCTGGTCCAAGGCGGCGTAGGCCGCCCCCCAAGGCGCGGAACATCAGTCCGCGCCCCGCTCGCCTTCCGGGGTGGGAAGAGGCGACCCAGCCGTCGTGCCCCTTCAGAACCCGCGGAGCCAGCCGGGCTTCGGCCCGGTCCTACCGCTCCTGCAGCGCCAGATCGATGCGGCTCGTGGTGTCGCGCGCCATGTAGGTCTGGATCTGCCGCACGATCTGCGCGGCGTGCGTCGCCGCCAGCGCGTCGGCCCGGTCTGCGTCACGCGCCTCGATGGCGGCAACCATGTCGGCGTGCTCATCGACATACTGGCGCGGCAGATCGTCGTCGAACGAGTAGTAGAAGACCCGCATAACCCGCCGCCCCTCGTCGAGCAGCCGGGCGAACAGCTGGGTGAAATAGAGATTGCCCCCTGCCTCGGCCACCGCGACATGGAAATCGCGGTTGATCCCGATCATCCCCAACGCATCGTGGCGGCGCACCGCATCGGCATAGGCCGCCTCGAAGGCTCGGATCCGAACCAGGTGCTCGGGCCGCCGATGCACCGCCGCCGCACGCGTGGTGACGCGATACATCAGCGTCAGCGCCTCGAAATACACCGGCAGGTTGATGAAATCGATCGGCGCGACGATGGTGTTGCGGTTGGGCAGCGTGGTCAGCAGCCCCTCGGCCGCGAGCCGCACCATGGCCTCGCGGATCGGGGTGCGTGACAGGTCGAACTCTTCCGACAACCGCATCTCATCGAGCGGACTGCCCGGCGGCAGGCTGAGATCGAGGATCGACTGCCGCAGCTTCTCGTAGACTTTCTGAACGCCGTGGCCGCGCTTGCGGACCGGCGTATCCGTCTCTTCAGCTGGCTGCAGCTTCTTCACCATCCCAAACCTCGATTCCACCAAACGCATCGGGACAGGCTTCATAAATAAAGTATCGCCAGATTGCCAGACGAGGCACCGTCCTGATTACTTCGGCTGGCTCGTTACTCCCCTAATATGCAGCGGCGAGGCAGGCCGGGCCTTTGCAGTTCCTCCATCGAGCGGGTGTGACGTTGCATGCCCAGTGTTGTGGCCCCACGAAATCATGCCGCCGGTATCTGCGCAGCATTGCCCCCATGCGCACAATCGAGCTGCCCACGTTGGGCGCGGGACGGCATGAGACCGTCGCCGCGCCCTGTCAGCAGCTAGATCGCCGAGAACACCAACGTCGCGTTCACCCCGCCGAAGCCGAAGGCGTTCGACAGCGCGTGCCGCACGGTCTTTTCCTGCGCCACCTTGGGCACCAGGTTGAACCGCTCACCCACGTCCGGATCCTCGAGGTTGCGCGTCGGCGGCACGATGCCATTGCGGATCGCAAGGATCGAGAACAGCGCCTCGATGGCGCCCGCCGCGCCCATCAGGTGGCCGGTGGCCGATTTGGTCGAGGAGATGGCGAGGTCCTTGCCGCGATTGGCGAACACCGCGCCAATGCCGGCCAGTTCCGCAGCGTCGCCCACCTGCGTCGAGGTGGAGTGCGCATTGATGTAGTCGATCTCGCCCGGCGACAGTCCGGCCATCCGCAACGCGCCGCGCATCGCCGCCTGCGCCCCGGCACCGCCCGGCTCGCCGGCGGTCAGGTGGTACGCATCGGCCGATGTCCCGTAACCGGAAAGTATCGCGAGCGGGGTGGCGCCGCGTGCCCTGGCATGGCTCAGCCGCTCGATCACCAGTACCGCCGCGCCCTCCGCGAGGACGAACCCATCGCGCTTCCTGTCGAACGGCCGCGATGCACCCTCGGGGTCATCGTTGAATGCCGTCGCCAGCGCCCGCGCGGCGCCGAAGCCCCCCACTGAGATCGGATCGACCGAGCCCTCGGCCCCGCCGACGATCGCCACATCCGCCTCACCGGTGAGGATCAGCCGCATGCCGTCGCCGATCGCTTGCCCAGAGGCTGCGCAGGCCGTCACCGGCGCGCCGATCGGCCCCTTGAAGCCATAGCGGATCGAAATCCAGCCGGCCGCGAGGTTGGCGAGAAAGCTCGGCACGGTGAACGGCGACAACCGCCGCGGACCCTTCTCGATGATCGTCTCCACCGCATGCGCCATGACCGGCGAACCGCCGACGCCGGTGCCGATCACCGTAGCGGTCCGCGCCTGCTCCTCCTCGGTCGCCGGCGCCCAGCCCGATTGCGTTATCGCCTCCTGCGCCGCCACCAGCCCATACTGGATGAACAGGTCCATCTTCTTGATGTCCTTGGGATCGATCGCCACCAGCGGATCGAAGCCCTGCGGGTCCGTCTGTGTCGTCGGCACCAGTCCCGCCACCTTGGCGGCATAGTCGGTCACGTCGAACCGCGTATTTCTGACGATGCCGCTCCTGCCGGCGATGAGCCGCGACCACACGGTTTCGACGCCGGTGCCCAGCGGGCTCACCACCCCCATGCCGGTAACGACGATCGGATCGGACTGAGTTGCCATCGGAAGTGTTCCTTATGTGTAGTTACACGGGTGCAGTTCGAGGGTATTGCCCGCCCATCCTGTTCAGATGGTGGCGAGCCGCTGCAGTTTCATCAGGGTATCTTCGAAGCCGTCGGCGCCGAGCTCGGCGCGGATTTCTGCCTGTGCCTTGCGCCACAGCGGCAACAACTCGTCGACCAGCGCCCTGCCCTTCGGGGTCAGCGAGCAGATCCGGCCATTGCCGTGCTCGGCCGGCCGCGAGGCGATCAGCCCCATCTTTTCCAGCCGATCGAGGTTGCGTGTCAGCGTCGTCCGCTCGAAGCCGCGCCGTTCCGCCAGCTCGCTGACGTTGCGCTCGCCCGAGGCGACGATCAGCCCGAGCACCGAGTACTGCGTCGAGGTAATACCGAACGGCCTGACATAAGCGTCGTAGCGCCGCGTGATCGCCCTCGCCGCCATCCGCGTATTGGAAACCATGCACCGGCTGAAATCATCCATGCGCCGACAAATAGTGTGTAGTTACACGGTGTCAAGTAACAGCGACGTTCGGTACAGTGGCTGCGGCGACGCGTGGGGGGCGTTATGCACTTTCTGGTTCTGGGTGCGAGTGGCTTCATCGGACGCCATGTCGTCGCGACGCTGCTCGAGAGCGGCCACCGCGTGACGGCTGCTGCTCGCGACTCGCAGATCGTGGTGCGCGCCTTTCCAGGCGCCCAGGCGATGGACCTCGACCTGGCAGGGCCGCTGCCGGAGAACCTTGCGCGCCGGCTGGTTGGCATCGACGTGATCATCAACGCTGCCGGACAACTCTCAGGGCCCGAACTCGAGCGGGTGCACGTTGCCGGCCCCGAGGCAGTCTACCAGGCCGCGGCAGTCGCCGGCGTCGCCCGCATCATCCTCATCTCGGCGATCAGCGCGCGCGAGGACGTCGATACCCCCTACTCCACTACCAAGCTGCGCGGCGAGGCAGCGCTGCGCCAAAGCTCCATCCCCTGGACTATCCTGAGGCCATCTATGGTAGTGGCCAAGGGTAGCTTCGGCGGCTCTTCGCTGCTGCGCGGCGTCGCCGGATCACCGTTGATCACACCGTTAATCGCACTTGGTGACGGCAAGTTCTCGCCGATCCACGCCCGCGACCTGGCACGAACGGTACTCCGTGTGGCAACCGACGGGAGCTTCGCCAACACCACGCTGGAGCCGTCGGGCCCCGACACGCTCACGTTGCCCGACATGGTACGCGCCTACCGCCGTTGGCTGGGTTTTTCACCGGCACCGGAAGTAACCCTCCCGGCTCCCTTGGTGTGGACCGCCGCCCGCCTGGGTGACTGGTTCGGCGGCGGGCCGCTGTCGACCGTGACGCTACGGCAGTTTGCTGCCGGCAACGCCGCTGATGGCGCCGGCTTTGCCGCCGCCATTGGCTTCTCACCGATGGGCGTCGCAAGCATGCTGGAACGCGAGCCGGCCGACGTTCAGGATCGCTGGCACGCGCGGCTGTTCCTCCTCGGTATCGCGGCCAAGATCAGCCTGGTTCTCATCTGGCTCGTCTCTGCGGTCGTCGGTCTGCTGTCCGGTCAGCCAATGGCCGCCAGTTTTGTCGCGAGCCTTGGGCTCCCCGCGGCGGTCGCCCCGCCGCTGGTGCTCATCACTTGCCTGCTGGACCTTGCGGCTGCCGGCCTGTTGTTGTTCGAGCGTCGCGGCCGCCGGGCGCTCGCCCTGCAACTGGTATTGGTGGTGGGCTACACGGCCGGCCTGACTCTGGCGATGCCGGAACTGTGGGCCGATCCGTTCGGTCCGCTCATCAAGAACCTCCCGATCCTCGTGCTCATCGTGATCAACGCCGTTCTCTCGGACAGCCACTGATGGACCCGTACCTGCTGCTCAAATGGATCCACATCCTGAGCTCGACCGTACTGTTCGGCTTCGGGGCCGGCACCGCCTACTACTTCTGGTCGGCTCACCTGACCCGAGAGCCGGCTACCATCGCGAGGATCGGCAGGATGGTGGTTCGCGCCGACTGGATCTTCACCGGATCGAGCGGCATCCTGCAGCCGGTGTCCGGCCTCATGCTCGCTTCGGCCGCGGGCTACGGCCTCGGCGAAAGCTGGCTGATCGCCAGCTACGGGCTCTACGTCCTGGCCTTCGCGTGTTGGGCCCCGGTGGTCTGGCTGCAGATCCGCGCTACCCGGCTCGCTGCCGCGGCCGCCAGCTCGGCGACCCCGCTCCCTGCCGCCTATTTCGGCGCCATGCGACTGTGGTTCTGGCTGGGCTGGCCGGCCTTCCTGGCATTGCTCGTAGTGTACTGGCTGATGGTCGCAAAGCCGCAACTGTGGTGACGGGCCGGATCAACGGCTCTGAAATGCACCGAGGACCGTCTGGCGAAAGAGCGCAGCTGCATCTGCCCGCGCTGCCGGTGAGCTCGGAACGTATCCGGACTCGAAGACGTCGCGGGCAAGCTCGAACTCGCGTTCGATGAACGCAGCGATGACCGGAGGGAGCGTACCGGTTCCCATTTCATGTGACACGGCCTTGCGCGCGAGGAGTTCGTCGGTGAGCTGATGCACCTCTCGCGGGGGATCGCACTCCGCCATCAGGGTCGGAAAGTGCATCGGCGCGACCGCGGCTTCCGGGTGCATACGCATCCAGCGCAGGGCCGCAGCGGGGCGCAGCGCATAGAACAGCTTCTTGAGCGCGACCGCCTTGGTGTCGGCGAAATAGGTTCGTTTCTGGCGCTCGCCCAGATGCAGGTAGTGTCGTCCGATCATCTGCCGATCCGCATGGGCCCGCGCCAGCGCCAGCAAGCCATCGCGAAACGTCGCATCACCCCGATAGACGATTGGCGAGCAGAGCCATTCGATCACTACTGCATTGCCCTTGAGCAGTAACTTCAGGGCTTTGCCGAGTTCCCAACCATTGACGTCGAATATCCTGTCGAGTGGGGTCTCGATCACATCCCGGCTCTGCCAGGGCGACAGGTAATCATTGATCGAGCGCACGAACAGGAAGCGGCAATCATAGTCGCTGTCCGGCGACGGAAAGCCCCAGGCGCGGCTGCCGCTTTCCACCGCCAGCAGGATCGTCGCGCCCTGCTCCACCTCGACGCGGGCCAGACGCGCATCGATCTGTCCGACGATGTCGGGGGCCATCCCCGGCCCGATGGTTCTCATCACCATCGCTACCCGCTTCCGTTCCGAGCAACTTGGTAGCCGCAAGCTCCGTGTCCCTCAAGCACGCGCTTCCGCTCGGCCGATTTCATGCTATTAGCCGCGGCATCAGATTTTCCGCGCCGCTGAGGAGCTTACGCATGGCCAAGATCAAAGTTGCCAACCCTGTCGTCGATCTCGACGGCGATGAGATGACCCGCATCATCTGGCAGGCGATCAAGGACAAGCTGATCCTTCCCTATCTCGATCTCGACATCGAGTACTACGACCTCTCGGTGCAGAACCGCGACGCCACCAACGACCAGGTGACGGTCGATGCCGCCAACGCCATCAAGAAGCACGGCGTCGGCATCAAGTGCGCCACCATCACCCCCGATGAGCAGCGTGTCGAAGAGTTCAAGCTCAAGAAGATGTGGAAGTCGCCCAACGGCACCATCCGCAATATCCTGGGCGGCGTGATCTTCCGCGAGCCGATCATCATGTCGAACGTGCCGCGCCTGGTGCCGGGCTGGACCCAGCCGATCATCGTCGGCCGTCACGCCTTCGGCGACCAGTACCGCGCCACCGATTTCAAGTTCCCCGGCAAGGGCAAGCTGACGATGAAGTTCGTCGGCGATGACGGCACGGTGCAGGAATACGACGTGTTCGACGCCCCGTCCGCCGGTGTCGCCATGGGCATGTACAACCTCGACGATTCCATCGCCGACTTCGCCCACGCCTCGTTCAACTACGCGATCAACCGCAAGGTGCCGTGCTACCTCTCCACCAAGAACACCATCCTCAAGGCCTATGACGGGCGCTTCAAGGATATCTTCCAGGAGATCTTCGACCGCGACTACAAGGCGAAGTTCGACGAACTGAAGATCTGGTACGAGCACCGCCTGATCGACGACATGGTGGCTTCGGCGCTGAAGTGGTCCGGCGGCTATGTCTGGGCCTGCAAGAACTATGACGGCGACGTGCAGTCCGACATCGTGGCCCAGGGCTTTGGCTCGCTCGGCCTGATGACTTCGGTGCTGATGACCCCCGATGGCAAGATCGTCGAGGCCGAGGCCGCCCACGGTACCGTCACCCGCCACTACCGCCAGCACCAGCAGGGCAAGGAGACCTCGACCAACTCCGTCGCCTCGATCTTTGCCTGGACCCGCGGCCTGCAGCACCGCGCCAAGCTCGACAACAATGCCGAGCTGGCAAAGTTCGCCGAGACGCTCGAGCAGGTCTGCATCGACACCGTCGAGGGCGGCCAGATGACCAAGGATCTGGCTCTGCTGGTCGGTCCGGACCAGAAGTGGCTGTCGACGCTGGGCTTCCTCGATGCCATCGACGCCAACCTCAAGAAGGCCATGGCTGCCTGATGCCAAACGCGGCCGCAGGCGGCGACGCAATCGCCGTCTGTACCGCGCTCGATGCGGGTTACCTGCCGCTCGTTCTGGTGGTCGCGACTTCGATCGCGGCCAGCGCCCTACCGAGCAGCCGCGTCGCCTTTCACGTCCTCTACGATGGCCCGGACACCTGGGCCGTCCGGCAGGTGCAACGCTGGCGGCACCCGCGGCTCGAGATCGTCCTGCATCGCCTGCCCAATCCCTACGCGCATATCGGCACGCTGGGCGGTTACCCGCCTTCGACGCTGTTCCGTTTCGCCGTGCCGCAGGTCCTCGCCGAGCTGGATCGTGTCATCTATCTCGATGTCGATCTGATCGTCGAAGCCGACCTGGGCGAACTGTTCCACGTATCGCTCGATGGCAAGCCCATGGGAGCCGTCCGCGATATCCGTCTCATCGACCGGGCTCTGACCTCCGCGCCCGATCGGCAGCGCCTGCGTGACGACACGCGTGACTACCTGCGCACCGCGCTGGGTTTCGACACCGACGACGCCATGCTGAACTACGTCCAGGCCGGCGTCGCCGTTCTTGACCTGCGCCAACTGCGCGATCTCGACTATGCGTCCCGGATGCACGACACCGTGCGACGCCTCGGCCGTGCCCTGCGCTACGCCGACCAGTGCGCCACCAACGCGGCATTTCGCGGCGACATCGCCATTCTCGATCCGCGCTGGAACGTGTTCCCCGAGGCGCTGCCGGGCGGCGAATGGCCCGACGTCATTCCCCAGCTCCGCGCCGCCGTCGCTGCCCAGCGAAGCGGCCCGCGCATCATTCATTTCGCCTACCTCAAGCCATGGCGCCACCTTGGCCTGCCTGGCGGTGACCGCTGGTGGCGCCATGCGCGCCGCGCCGGCCTCGGCCCCTACTACCTTTGCCAGCTCATCGCCGCCCGCGCCGGCATGCGGTGGAACAGGTTGCGTACGTTGCTCGGTCGCCTGCGCTGATGCCGCATTCGTGCGGGCGGGCTATAGTCGTCTCCGCCAACCAAGGAGCGAACGATGCCAGCCGGTACCAAAGACGATCCGTGGCTGCTCAAGACCCCACCGGGCAGCAGCGACATCACGCTTTACCGCGCTCCCGATGCCTCGCCGCCGGCCCTGGTCTGCATCGCCGCCGGCACCGAGCTCCGCTATCACCTCAGCGCCATCGCAGACCTGCACCAGATGCTGAAGCAGCATGGCGACTGGATGGAACTGGGCAACGCCGACGAGCAGAAGGACGCCAAGCCCGGCACGGTCGAGGCCTGGGCCCGCTCTCCCGCCAACCCGGTAGGTGGCTGGTACGGCATCAGGAAGGGCTTTCGCGGCCGCTTCGCCAACTACGTGACGCCGGTGCTCGAGGCGCTGGGCCTTGTGGAACTGGAGCATGGGCCGCGCAACAACCGGGTTCGCGCTCTCTAGCCGATCGCGCTCGCCCCCAAGGATGCTTGAACCACCGGCGTCAAAGCTCCTAGAACTACAGTTCTTCAGGGGGGCTTTCGTATGCGTCTTCTCGCCTTTTCGATCGCGCTGCTGTCGATCGTCTTCGGTTTGCCGTTGAGCGCATCGGCCGCCACTATTTCGATCGTCTCGATGCAGTATTCCGCCGCGCATCCCGTGCCGCACCTGCACTACGAGGGGGAGACGCTGGACGGCGACGTGGCGACGTTGCAGAACATGTACGACACCTTCGTCAAATGCCGCCTCTCCTGCATCGGCCCCGATGGTGGGGCGACCGCCGTGCTGACGCTCAACGGTCCCGGCGGTAGCTACTACGAGGGGCTGGCGCTGGCCGATTTCCTCCGCGCCAACCACATCGCCACCGTCGTCGAACGTGGCAGCAGCTGCTACTCGGCCTGCGCCTTCGCCTTTTTGGGCGGCTCCGGATGGTCGAGCCAGGAGGGTGTCGGCACCTATGTCGACCGGATGGTCGAACCCGGCTCCGTCGTCGGCTTTCATGCCCCTTATGCCGACGAGGAAGCCTTCATCAACGCCCTCAACGAGCGCGGCGCCATGGCCATGCAGGGCCAGACCCGGGATTCGCTCGCCCGGATGGTCAAGGAACTGGTGAAGTGGAATGTCGATCCCGAGGTCATCTTCAAGATGGTCGGCATGGGACCGGACCAGACCTACAACCTGCTGACTGCCGAAGACCTGTACCTGGCGCGTGTGACGCTACCTCCAACGCCTTCCTCCGGCTGGATCACCGACCTGCCTTCGGCCATTCGCGAGGCCTGCTTCCGCCTGCTGGCCATCGATGAGCGGGCCGACCCTTACGACATGCAGTGGCGTTTCGAGTCCGACTACACGCCCTCGATCGGCAAGGCCGAGTTCGCCGGATCGATCTCCGGTTACAAGCTGGGCGACCGGCTGCTCGATATCGGCAGCTGTTCCGCAACCGACGCTTCGACGGCGACGGACGGCGACTATGAGATCGCCCTCTACTTCACTCCTGGCCTCGATGGACTCAATGCGGCCAGCACCAGTTTCTTCAACCGCCAGCATGGCTGGTCCAGCGCCGGCGTCGGGCGCGACCCGCTGAAGCGCATCTTCGCCAAGGGCCCGCTCAACAGTTTCTTCCTGCCACTCGATGCCGATATCGACAGCCTTGACCTGCCGGGCGAGGCCGATATCGACGCCAATCGCTTCAACACCGCGCTGCCGCCGCTGCTCCCCACCATGCCCACCGATCTCATCGTCGATGCGAGTACGCCCACCTCCCGCGTCTCGCACCTGGGCGATGTCTTCGTCTTCGAGCGCGTCGGCTCGCGCCGGCTCTATGACAGCGCCCTCGCACAGGGCGCGCTGGGCCGCGCCTACACCAACGATGTCTCGAGCGAGACGGGGTTCGTGCGCGAAGGCGCCTTCGTCGACACCGCCGCGACCTTCAGCTGGTTCGGTATCCTCAATGGCGAGAGCAGCGTCGTGGTCGAGGCCATCGTGATCAAGCCGAACGGCGAAGCCCCCACCGACGAAGACCTCGCAACCCTCAGGCGTGTCCAGTGCGAGACCGATTTCCTGGGCTCAAAACTCAACTGCGGCTAGTACCCTTCGGCCATAGTTGGGCCACGAACCAAAACGAGCGTCAGCCGCATTTGAGGGGTATTGATGTTCAAGAAGATTCTGCTTGGCCTCGCGGTCATTGTCGCCGCGGTCTACGTCTGGAATGCGTCCTGGCGCGTGGCGCCGCCTGAGGGCACGGTCGAACTGATCGCCCATCGCGGTGTGCACCAGACCTTCGATCGCGCCGACCTCAGGAACGACACCTGCACCGCCGAGCGGATCGACCAGCCGACGCACGACTACCTGGAAAACACCATTCCCTCGATGCAGGCAGCCTTCGCGGCCGGCGCCGATATCGTCGAGCTCGACGTGCACCCGACCACCGACGGGCAGTTCGCCGTGCTGCATGACTGGGCCGTCGATTGCCGCACCGAAGGCACCGGCGAGACGCGCGGCCACGACATGGCGTCGCTCAAGCTGCTCGATATCGGCTATGGCTACACGGCCGACGATGGAGCCACCTACCCGTTCCGCGGCAAGGGCGTCGGACTGATGCCTGAGCTGAAGGAGGTGTTCGCCGCCCTGCCCGCGCAACGTTTCCTCGTCAACTTCAAGAGCAACGAGGTGCGTGAGGGCGACATGCTGGCCGAGTTGCTTGCAGCACACCCGCAATGGCGGCCGGCCGTGTGGGGCGCCTATGGCGGCGATCCGCCGACCTATCGTGCCGCCGAGCTGATCGACGGCCTCAATGTCTGGTCGCGCAAGGGCCTGGTCGATTGCCTGCTGCAATATGAAGGGCTTGGCTGGACCGGCTTCGTCCCCGATGCCTGCCGCAACACCAAGGTGATGCTGCCGATCAATGTCGCGCCGTTCGTCTGGGGTTGGCCGAACCTGTTCCTCGAGCGGCTCAGACAGGCCGGTTCCGAGGTGATCCTGCTGGGGCCCTACAGCTCGGGCGATCCCGGCACTGCCGGCATCGACACGCCTGAGCTACTGGCTCAGGTGCCCGACAACTTTACCGGCTACATCTGGACCAACAAGATCGAGACCATCGGGCCGCTGGCCGACGCCCGTTTCAAGTAGAGACGAAATAATTAGCCCCTGTGGCATTCACGCCCATCGACGGCCACCGGCCGTCGTCGTATACGCAACTAACATACCAGTTGCCCCTCCCGCTTCGGATTCCCCCTGAGATGCCCGTCGGCGTCGCATTCGCGCTTTTTGCCTACCTGCTCTATTCCTGCTGCGACGCCATCATCAAAGGGTTCGGCACCAGCCTCTCCGTCTTCGAAATCGCCTTCTGGACGGCGCTGTTCTCCTTCATTCCGGCAATCTTCACCAAGCCCAAGGGTGAGCACTGGCGGCATATGCACCGCATGCGCCACCCCTACCTGGTGCACCTGCGTTCCATCGCCGGGGTGATCGGCAACCTCTGCATCATCTACGCCTTCACCCACATTCCGCTGGCCGAGGCCTATTCCATTGCCTTCCTCGCGCCGATCTTCGTGGTGGCGCTGTCGCGCACCTTCCTCGGCGAAACCGTAACCTGGCAGCGCTGGCTGTTCCTCGGTGCCAGCTTCTGCGGCGTGCTGCTCGTCGTCCGGCCGGGTTTTCGCGAGCTGCAACTGGGGCATCTCATGGCGGTTGGCGCCGCGATCATGGGCGGCATCGCCACCACCACCCTGCGCAAGGTTGCGCCGGTCGAAAAGCGCGTCAGCCTGCTTGGCCTGCCGCTCGGCTATGTGGTGGTGATCAACTCGATCCTGATGCTCATCGCCGGCTTCCATTGGCCGACGCCGCAGGAATTCGCCTTCCTGGTGTTGATCGGCGCGCTGGGCGGCACCGGCAACATCCTGTTCATCACCGCCACCCGCAACGCCCCGGTGAGCATGATCGCGCCGGCGCAATACAGCCAGATTGCCTGGGCCATCGTCTTCGGCGCGCTGTTCTATGCCGAGTACCCCGACACGGTCGCCTATTGCGGGCTGGTGGTCGTTGCGATCTGCGGTATCCTCAACGTCATGTCGGACGAAACCCGCATCCGCATCTTCTCGCGCCTGTCGGTGTTCGGTCCGGCCAGCGCCATTTCGGAAGTCAGCCCGCCGCTCGGCGATGACGCCAAGCTGCCGCGCCGCAGCGAGCCCGACGATCAGGCCCAGGCCGCTCCGGGCAAATAGATGCTGCGCTCCCTCTCACCGGTGTCGCTCGGCGTGCTCTGCGCGCTGGGCGCCATGGCATCGTTCTCGACCGCCGACGCACTGGTGAAGGCGCTCGGCGGCTCGCTGAGCGTGTTCGAGATTGGCCTCTTCACCACCATCTTCTCGTTCCTGCCGGCGCTGTTCTCGAAGCCGCGCGAGGAGCGCTGGCGCGACACCTTCAAGCTCAACCGCCCCAAGCTGATCATCCTCGTCGCGCTCTGCCGCACCTTGAGCGCCGTGCTGATCACCTACGCCTTCGTCACCATTCCGCTCGCCGAAGCCTATTGCCTCGTCTTCCTGATCCCGGTGCTGGCCACGATCCTCTCGGTCGTGGTGCTGAAGGAGGAGGTGCCGGTCGATCGCTGGGCGCTGGTGGTGATCAGCTTCCTGGGCGTGTTGCTGGTGGTGCGTCCCGGCTTCCGCGAGATCGAACTGGGGCACATCGCCGCCTTCATCTGTGCCCTCGCCGCCGCCGTATCGCTCACCACCATCCGGCTGATCTCGGGTGCCGAGCGGCGGGTGACGCTGTTCGCCTTGCCCGGCCTGTTCACGCTGGCGGCCAACCTGGCCGGCGTCCTGATTGTTGGCTTCAGCTGGCCGAACCCGCTGCTGCTGGCCGCACTGGTGGCCTGCGGCGTGCTGGGTGGCATGGGCTATCTGCTGCAGCTCAAGGGCGTAGCCCTGGCGCCTGCCAGCCGCGTGGCGCCGATGCAGTACAGCCAGATCATCTGGGCGCTGCTGTTCGGCGCGCTGTTCTTCAATGAAGTGCCCGATGCCATCAGCCTCGCCGGGCTCGGCGTCATCGTCGCCGCCGGGCTGGCCAATATCTTCGCCGACGGCGCCCGTACCCGTATCGCCGGGCGCTGGGCGGAATATCGCGCCCGGCGGGACAATCCCTCGCCGGATGATTTCAAGGGGCCGGGACCGGATCCGGTCTAGCGGCGAGCCGTATAGATCGAGGTGCTGAGGTTCCGCTCGACCACGCCGCCGAACTGTCGCTCGGCTACCTCGGCGAGCCCGTCAAGCAACCGCTCGCGTTCCTCGGGCGGCAGCGCCGCGACATTCGAATAGGTCGCGTAGAGCCGTCGCATCGCGCCGGTATCGAGCCGCAGTGTCCAGCGCAGCACCTGTGGAGGATCGGCCAGCAGCCCGGCGGCCGCAAAGTCGGCCAACCTGGCTTCCGTGTCCAGGCCGAACGGGAGCGCCACCGTGCCGCCGCGGGATGGGCTGGTCGGATGCCCGGTGAACAGCCGGGCTGTCGCATCATGAAAGTCGTCGGGCCGCCCGGGCTCGCCAAAGACGTTCCACCACAATGCGACGTGACCGTCGGGCCGAAGCAACGTCCGCATCCTCACCAGCGCGGGAATCGGATCGAGCCAGTGAAATGCCGTGGCGCAGGCGACGAGATCGAAGGAACCGCCGGGCAGTTCAGCCGTCTCGAATGGCTCGGCGACGACGACGAGGCTGTCGTCTGGAACCGCGGCCCGCAGATACCCCGCGAGGCGCCGATCGGGCTCGATCGCAACCAGCCGGCGCGGCTCGTGCGCCAGCAGCAACCGGGTGGCGAGGCCGGTGCCGGCGCCGATCTCGACAATGTCGATGCCCGCCCGAAGGCCGGCGCGCTGGCGCAGCTTCTGCCACGTCGCCTCAGGGTAAGGCGGTCGCGCGCTGTCGTAGTTCGCCGGATCGCCGCCGAATGCCTCGCGACCGAATGAGCGATGGAGCGTCGCCATGGCGCCGCTCCCCCGGGCTCAGAGTCCGCCGCGCACCGCCGCGATGGCGTCGGCCCCCTTGGCGCCATCAGGACCGCCGCCCTGCGCCATGTCGGGACGGCCCCCGCCGCCCTGCCCGCCCAGAGCCGCAGTCGCGAGCTTGATCAGGTCGCCGGCCGAGTATTTGCCGGTCAGGTCCTCGGTAACGCCCACGGCAACCGTGCCGCGTCCGTCATCGCCCTTCAGCACAACCGTAACCACACCCGAACCGATCCGCTTCTTCTCGGTATCGACCAGGCCCTTGACGTCCTTGGCGGAAATGCCCTCGACGGCGCGACCGACATAGGTGACGCCGTTGACTTTCTCGTCGGCCGAGGCCGGCGCAGAACCGCCGCCGCCGAGCGCCAGCTTCTTGTTGGCGTCGCTGAGCGCGCGCTCCGCCTTCTTGAGGTTCTCCTGCAGCGCTTCGATGCGGTTGAACACCTCATGCGGGCCGACATGCAGTGCATCGGCCACGCTGGCGACGAGGTTCGCATTGGTGCGGGCATGCTGGCGCGCGCCCTTGGCGGTCAACGCCTCGATGCGGCGCACGCCGGCGGCCACGCTGGAATCGCCGAGCACGGTGATCAGCCCGATATCGCCGGTGCGGCGGACATGCGTGCCGCCGCAGAGTTCGACCGACCAGCCGACCGCATTGCCGGTCGGGTCGCCCATCGAGACGACGCGCACTTCGTCGCCGTACTTCTCGCCGAACAGCGCCCTCGCCCCGGACTCCTTGGCTTCCTCGACGCCCATCAGGCGCGTTTCGACCGGTGAGTTCTGCAGGACGATGTTGTTGGCAATCTCCTCGACGTCGGCCAGTTCCTGCGGGGTGATCGGCTTGGTGTGGACGAAGTCGAACCGCAGGCGGTCGGCCGAAACCAGCGAGCCCTTCTGCGCCACGTGATCGCCCAGCACCAGGCGGAGCGCCTCGTGCAGCAGGTGGGTCGCCGAATGGTTGGCGCGGATCGCCGAGCGCCGATCGTGATCGACGATCAGCGCCAGGGGCGAGCCGAGCTTGATGGTGCCTTCGGTGACCTTCACCTTGTGGCCGAACACGCCATTGTTCTTGACCGTATCGGTCACCGTTGCCGCGATGCCTTCGCCGGCGAGCGTGCCGGTATCGCCGACCTGGCCGCCGCTCTCGCCGTAGAACGGCGTCTGGTTGAGCACCACATAGCCTTCGTCGCCGGCCTTCAGCTCGTCGACCATGGCGCCGCCCTTGACCAGCGCAGTAACGGCGCCTTCGGCGGTCTCGGTTTCGTAGCCGAGGAACTCGGTCGGGCCGACCTGATCGGCCACCGCGAACCACACCTTGTCCTCACTGGCTTCGCCCGAACCAGCCCAGCTCTTGCGCGCCTCGGCGCGCTGGCGCGCCATCGCGTCCTCGAAGCCGGAAAGATCGACATTGATGCCGCGGGTGCGCAGCGCATCCTGCGTCAGGTCGAGCGGGAAACCGTAGGTATCGTAGAGCTTGAAGGCGGTGACGCCCTCGAGCATGTCGCCTTGCTTCAGCGAAGCGGTCGCTTCGTCGAGGATGACGAGGCCACGGCTCAGCGTCTTGAGGAAGCGCTGCTCCTCGAGCCGCACCGTCTCCTCGATCATCTGCTCGCCGCGCACCAGTTCGGGATAGGCCTGGCCCATTTCCTTGACCAGCGTCGGCACGATCTTGTGGATCACCGGATCGGTGGCGCCCAGCAGGGTCGCGTGGCGCATGGCGCGGCGCATGATGCGGCGCAGCACGTAACCGCGACCTTCATTCGAGGGCAGCACGCCTTCAGCGATGAGGAAGCTCATGGCGCGTACGTGGTCGGAGATGACGCGCAGGCTCGGCGTCGTCGGGTCGCCGTTGAAGCCGGTCGCGTGCATGGTCGACGAGACCAGCGACTTGAACAGGTCGATTTCGTAATTGTTGTTGGTGCCCTGCATCACCGCGGCAACGCGCTCGAGACCCGAGCCGGTGTCGACCGAAGGTTTGGGCAGGCTGGTGCGCGAGCCGTCAGCGAACTGCTCGAACTGCATGAACACCAGGTTCCAGATCTCGACGAAGCGATCGCCATCTTCCTCGGGCGAGCCCGGAGGGCCGCCCCAGTACTTGTCGCCGTGATCGTAGAAGATCTCCGAACACGGACCGCAGGGACCGGTATCGCCCATCTGCCAGAAGTTCGACTTCGCCCCGAGCCGTACGATGCGATCCTCGGGCAGCCCGGCGATCTTCTTCCAGAGCGCCATCGCCTCGTCGTCGTCCTGGTAGATCGTCGCGGTCAGCTTCTCCTTGGGCAGCCCCCACTCCTTGGTGAGCAGGTTCCAGGCCAGCTCGATCGCGTGCTCCTTGAAATAGTCGCCGAACGAGAAGTTGCCGAGCATTTCGAAGAAGGTGTGGTGGCGCGCCGTGAACCCGACATTGTCGAGGTCATTGTGCTTGCCGCCGGCGCGCACGCATTTCTGCGAGGTGGTGGCCCGCACATAGTCGCGCTTTTCGACGCCGGTGAAGACGTTCTTGAACTGCACCATGCCGGCATTGGTGAACATCAGCGTCGGATCGTTCCGCGGCACCAGCGGGCTCGATGCGACTTCTTCGTGACCATTCCTCGCAAAGTAGCTCAGAAAGCTCGACCGGATATCGTTCACGCTCGTCATGACGGGTCTCTTACAGACAAATGGCGAGGCCGTAGCCCCGCCAAGAACAACAGGAAAGGCCTTCTATCGCGGGGCTTGCGGTTGTGTCCAGCGCGGGGTGGCAAGAGGCGGCAGATTGGGCGGTTGGGTGCCGTGACCGTGCCCCAGCCCCCCTCTCCCCTCAGGGGAGAGGATAGCGCAGGTAGGAGCGCAGCGACGTACCGGAGCTGGGTGAGGGGTTCAGCGGCGCAGCGAGCGCTCGTTGAGAGACTGAACCCCTCACCCGAGTTCCGCTACGGACCTGTCGGTCCTAGCCCCACTACCCTCTCCCCTCAGGGGAGAGGGGCCGAACAGCCCCCCATCCAAAAACCAAAGGGCGCCACCCGGGCGCCCTTCTCGTTCACTCCGTAACGGATGCCGATCACGGCTCCCCGTCGTCGCCCTCGTCGCCTTCCGGACCGGCCAGCAGCGCTTCGCTGAGGATGCCGGAGCTCTCGCGCACCCCCTTCTCGATCTCGTCGGCGATCGCCGGATTGTCCTTGAGAAACTGGCGGGAGTTCTCGCGCCCCTGCCCCAGCCGCTGGCTGTCGTAGGAGAACCAGGCGCCCGACTTCTCGACCAGACCCGACTTCACGCCGAGATCGAGCAACTCGCCGGTCTTCGAAATGCCCTCGCCGTACATGATGTCGAACTCGACCTGGCGGAACGGCGGGGCCAGCTTGTTCTTGACCACCTTGACGCGGGTCTGGTTGCCGATGACTTCCTCGCGCTCCTTGATCGCGCCGATGCGGCGGATGTCGAGGCGAACCGAAGAGTAGAACTTCAGCGCGTTACCGCCCGTCGTCGTTTCGGGCGAGCCGTACATCACGCCGATCTTCATGCGGATCTGGTTGATGAAGATCACCATGGCCTTCGACTTCGAGATCGAGCCGGTGAGCTTGCGCATCGCCTGGCTCATCAGGCGGGCCTGCAGGCCCGGCATCGAATCGCCCATCTCGCCTTCGAGTTCGGCCTTCGGCGTCAGCGCCGCCACCGAGTCGACCACCAGCACGTCGATGGCGCCGGAGCGCACCAGCGTGTCGGCGATCTCGAGCGCCTGCTCGCCGGTATCGGGCTGCGAAATCAGCAGCTCATCGACCTTCACGCCGAGCTTCTTGGCATAGACCGGGTCGAGCGCATGCTCGGCGTCGACAAAGGCGGCGATGCCGCCATTCTTCTGCGCTTCGGCCACCACATGCAGCGCCAGCGTGGTCTTGCCCGAGCTTTCCGGCCCGAACACCTCGATGATGCGGCCGCGCGGCAGCCCGCCGATCCCGAGTGCAATATCCAGTCCGAGCGAGCCGGTGGAAATCGCTTCGACCTGGGCAATGGCGCCCTCGCCGAAGCGCATCACCGTGCCCTTGCCGAAATTCCGCTCGATCTGGCTCAGCGCTGCCGCCAGCGCCTTGTCCTTATCCATCGATCCCTCAATAACTCGCAGAGGCGCAACAGCAGCCATCACCGGTCTCCCTTATTCCACTTCGGTCCGCGCCGCGCAAACCGATAAGATGTCCATCGAATGTACCTATTCTGTTCTCATTTCGTTTCCAAATCGTCAAGGGGGTAAATTCGCTGTTCCTTACGCACTGGAGGGCTGCGATTCGACGGCGATACGCCATGAACACCAGCAATGGTGATCTACATCCAAAATCCGAATGCATTCGGCGCTGCGCCGCGCTATAGGGCGGCAACGAAAACCGAGGGGAAGGGCTTCATGCATCTCATCCAGTTCCAGGACGACAGGGGCGCGCGCGCCGTCGGCGCCACCGAAGGCGGCGTCACCAGCGTTGTCACCGGGGCCCAGAGCGTCTACGCGCTCGCCGCCGAAGCTGCCGAGCGCGGGCTGTCGCTGCGCGCCGTGGTGATCGAGAAGGGTCTCGGCCAGAAGCTCGACCGCGAGGCGCTGGCGAATGAGGGTCGGCTGCTGGCGCCGGTCGATCATCCCGATCCGACGCACCTTTATGTCACCGGCACCGGCCTCACCCACCTCGGTTCGGCCTCGACCCGCGACGCCATGCACAAGTCGAACCAGCAGCAGGCCGAGGCGCCGCTGACGGATTCGATGAAGATGTTCCGCATGGGCCTCGAAGGCGGCAAGCCGAAGCCGGGCGAAATCGGCGTGCAGCCGGAATGGTTCTACAAGGGCAATGGCTACACCGTTGCCGCGCCGGGCCAGCCGATCCCCTCGCCGGCCTTCGCCAAGGACGCGGGCGAGGAGCCCGAGATCGCCGGCATCTACTACATCGGCAAGGACGGCACGCCGTTCCGTCTCGGCTTTGCGCTCGGCAACGAGTTCTCCGATCACGTCACCGAACGGGTGAACTACCTGTTCCTCGCCCATTCCAAGCTCCGCTTCTGCTCGTTCGGGCCGGAGCTGAGGGTCGGCGAACTGCCGCGGAACGTGTCGGGCATGTCACGCATCCTGCGTGCCGGCAAGGTGCTGTGGGAAAAGCCGTTCCTGTCGGGTGAGGACAATATGAGCCACACCATCGCCAACCTCGAGCACCACCACTTCAAGTACGACCTGTTCCGCCAGCCGGGTGACATCCACGTCCATATGTTCGGCACCGCGACGTTGAGCTTTGCCGACGGCATCAAGACCGAGCCCGGCGACGTGTTCGAGATCGAGGAAAGCCAGTTCGGCCTGCCGCTGCGCAACGCCGTGGCCTGGAACGAAGATCGCCCGGTGACTGTCCGCCAGCTCTGAGCGCCGGCCATCGTTGAGTTCTGGAGAGCCGGGCGACATGCCCGGCTTTCTGCTTTGTCGGGCCGTTTTTCCACAGCGTGCACATTCCGGCCCCCTCCCCGCCCAGATTGGCGGGCGAGGTGCGGACGTTCTCTTGGCAATTTGGTGCAAATCCGATCGATCGGCCTCAGCCGGGATTAGCGCTCATCAGAGAACACTGCCGATGCGGTGCAAAGGGAGGCATTCGCGTCCACCTCCACCTATAGCGAAAGGTACTCCCGATGATCACCGTATCCGCCTCGACCTCCGCGGCCGAGCTGCAGGCCATTATCGACTCGGCTCCGGCAGGCGAAACCATTCTGATGGGCGCCGGCACCTTCGAGTTCAACGAGACCGTCGTCATCAACCGCGACGACATCACGGTGATGGGCACCGGCTCGGGCGCAACCACCATCGAACTCGTCGGCAATGCTCGCGCCGGCGGCGCCTTCCAGGTCGGCGGCATCATCGACGTCCCAAGCTACTCTGGAGAATTCGCGCTGGACGAGCCGGCAGCGGAAGGCTCGATGTACCTGCACCTGGCCGACGCCTCGGGGCTTCAGGCCGGCGATCACCTGTGGATCGAGCTCGAGAACACCCCCGAATATCTGGATTCGATCGGCGACACCGAGTGGCGCGAAGACAAGCCGCTCCGCACCTCGATGGTCGAGGTCGCCTCGGTCAACGGCAACACCGTGCGGCTGACCAATGGGCTGGCCTTCGATTTCTCCACCATTGCCTCGGTGCAGAAGATCGAGGTGGCCGAGAACGTCAAGCTCGGCGGCTTCACCATCCAATCCGGCCTCGCCGAGCAGGATCCGGGCAACTTCAGCAATGTCGAAGCCTCGTTCGACCGCTCGAACGTGATCTCGCTGTCAGGCACCAGCCACGTCAAACTGTTCGATATCGCCATCGACAACGCGCCTTCCAACGGCTTCACCTTCGCCCAGTCGATCTTCCTCGAGGCCTCGAACCTCTCGGTCGATGGCGCCGTGAACAAGGGCGATGGCGGCAACGGCTACGCTTTCCAGCTCAAGGCACTTTACGACAGCCAGCTGGTCGGACTCGAAGCCTTCGACACCCGCCACGCCGTGCTGTTCGCCAGTTGGACCAGCGAGGCCAACAACACCATCCAGGTGCGCGAGACCAATCGCGACATCAATTTCCACGGCGGTGACGACCACGACAACATCGTCACCGTGCTGAGCTCGGAACGCACCGAGCTCGAAGCTACCTACCTGTCGCCGACGCTGTTCGTGAATGACGAGGGCACCAGCTACGGCGCCCCTACCAACGCCCACGCCAACACCGTCACCTTCGACGTGGTCAAAGGCACCAACAAGAGCGAGCTGCTGGTCGCCAACGATAGCGGCGTCGAGTTCTACGCTCGGGCCGGGGCCGACATCCTCGTCGGCGGCAATGGCAGCGACCGGCTCTACGCCGAGAAGGGTGATGACCTGGTATTCGCCTCCAAGGGCAACGACGTGATCGACGGCGGGCTCGGCACCGATGTGCTGGCTTATGCCGGCGAGCGCGACGACTACACCCTGACCCGCGACCTCTCCGGCCGCTTCGTCGTCCACAAGGCCGGTGGCGGTTATGACATCGTCGGCGGCATCGAGGCGTTCCGCTTTGCCGATGGCACGGTGGCGGCATCGACGCTCACTGACTTGCCGACCACTTTTTTCGGCTCCGACGACGCCGACCGCATCACCGTGACCTCGGTGCATGACGTGGTGCTGTCGGGCGGTGGCTATGATCGCATCGTCGCCTCGACCAGCTATGTGCTCGGCGACGAGAACGAGGCGCTCGAACTGGCCGGCGACCGCGCCATCAACGGTTTCGGCAACGGCGCAAACAACAGCTTCACCGGCAATGATGCCGACAACGAGCTGTTCGGCTTCGGTGGCGACGACCGCTTCTTCGCCCGTGGCGGCAATGACTACCTGTCAGGTGGCGATGGCAGCGACGATCTCTATGGCCAGGCCGGCAACGACCGGCTGTTCGGTGGCGCAGGCGACGACCTGCTGAACGGCGGTTCGGGCGCCGACACTTTCGTGTTCTCGGCCGGTCGCGACACCGTCGAGGATTTTTCGCTGCGCTCCGGCGACCGGCTCGACACCGGGCTGACCAGCTTCGCCTCGCCCGAGGCCTTCCTCGCAGCGTTCCGCGAGGCGGCGGCAAGCGGCGGCGACAGCTTCGATACGCTCGGTATCGATGTCGATGGCAGCGGCTACCACGTCGAGATCCGCGTCGCCGATGCGCATGGCGATCCGCTCGTCATGGCCCTCAATGGCGCAACGCTCGAATCCCTATTGGCATCGTCGGACTGGATCGTCTGACCTGCCTCTCAATTCGGCACGGGGGCACCCAAAGACCTGTTGCTGAAAAATGCGGCACCAACCCCGCATACACTGAACCCCGAAACCCCAGTGTTTCGGGGTTTTTTGTCATTGTGGGCCAACCCCGGCATGCCGCTGGAGCATAGCTCCTATCCGAGCCCGCCGGTTCATGCATGGCGTGGCCGAAACGACACTCCGCCCTACTCGCCCAACCGGGCAGCGACGGGGTAGTGAAAATGTCGAACGGCGCCCGGCGCGAAAGCGTCGTCCGCGCCCTTCTGAGGCGCACCGGCTTCCCGTTGCTGGCGCTCGGCCTGATGAGCCTGGGCACCAACCTCCTCGTACTCACCGGCCCGCTGTTCATGCTGCAGGTCTACGACCGGGTGCTGGCCAGCCGCTCGGTGCCGACCCTGCTCGCGCTGTTCGCACTGGTCGCCGGCACCTACGCCTTCCTCGCCTTGCTCGACCTGTTGCGCTCGCGCATGGCCTACCGCTTCGCCGGCGTGCTGGAGGCCTCGATCGCCGCCGATGTGTTTCGGGCCGGGTTGCGCGCCGGATTGATGCCGCTCGGGCCCATGCGCCCGGACGCAGTCCGCGATCTCGATGCCATTCGCAGCTTCGTTGGCGGGCCGGGGCCATTGGCGCTGTTCGACCTGCCCTGGCTGCCGGTCTACCTGGCCATCGTCTTCCTGTTCCATCCGGCGCTCGGCTGGCTGGCGACCGGCGGCGCGCTGGTGGCGACCATCCTCCTCGTGATCAACGAACGGCTGTCCGGCCGCCCCACGGCGGAAGCCGCCGCTGCCCAGGCGCACCGCCAGTCCCTGGGCGAGGATGCCCGCGCCAATGCCGAGCCGATCTTCGCCATGGGCATGCTGGATGACGTCGCCACCCGCTGGCAGGCCCGCTCCATGGCGCTGGCCGAGGTGCAGAACCGCGCTCTGGACGTCGGCGCCCTCTATGCATCGGTAACCAAGTCGTTCCGCTTGCTGCTGCAATCGGCAGTGCTGGCGCTGGGCGCCTACCTGGTTATTCGCGGCGAACTCTCCGCCGGGCTGATGATCGCCGCCTCCATCGTCACCTCGCGGGCGCTGGCGCCGGTCGAACAGGTCGTGGCGCAATGGCGCGGGCTCACGTCCGCCCGGCAGGCCCTCCGGCGGATCGAGCTGCTGCTCGCAGCGCAGCCGACAGCCATAAACCGGCTGAGCCTTCCCGATCCGCAATTCACCCTGGAGGTCCGCCATTTCGCGACCGGGCCCGACCTGCAGAAGCCACCGCTGGTGGCCGGTGTCAGCTTCACGCTGGCCGCCGGCGAAGCCATGGGCGTGCTTGGCTTGTCCGGCTCGGGCAAGACCTCGCTGGCCCGCGGGCTCTGCAGCATCTGGCCGGTGATGCAGGGCGAAGTCCGGCTCGATGGCTCCGAGCTCAGCCATTTCGATCCCGTGCAGCTCGGCCGCCGCATCGGCTACCTGCCGCAGAGTGTCGGGCTGTTCGACGGCACCGTCGCCGAGAACATCGCCCGCTTCCGCCCCGATGCCGACAGCGAAAGCGTGCTGAAGGCGGCGCGGCTGGCGGGCGTGCACGAGCTGATCACCGGCCTTGTCGATGGTTACGATACGCGTATCGGCTCGCGCGGCGCCGCCCTGTCCGCCGGCCAGCGCCAGCGTATCGGCCTCGCGCGCGCCATCTATGGAGATCCATTCCTCCTGGTGCTGGACGAGCCCAACGCCAATCTCGATTTCGCCGGTGACAACGCATTGACCACCGCGCTCACGGCCGCCAAGGCGCGTGGCGCCGTGGTGATCGTCATCGCCCACCGCCCCAGCGCCATCGCCGTCTGCGACAAGCTGATCTACCTGGTGAACGGGCGGCAGAGCGCTTTCGGCGCCAAGGAGGAGGTGCTGCGGCAGGTGACGGCCCCTGCGCCGCGCATCGAAGGGGTGCGGGTCAATGGCTGACCCGCTCAAAAGCCTCAGGCGGCATGCCGTCGCCGGGCTGGGCGCCATGGCGTTGTTCGTCGGGCTGCTGGGCGGCTGGGCTGGCACCACCGAGATATCCGGCGCCGTGGTGGCGCAGGGCACCGTGGTGCCGCTCGAAGGCAGCAAGCGCGTACAACATCCCGAGGGCGGCGTGGTGAGCACCATCCTGGTCAAGGACGGCGATGCCGTCGAGGCCGGGCAATTGTTGGTGCAGCTCGACAGCACCACGGTTTCCGCCAACCTGGCGGTGATCGTCTCGCAACTGAGCGCCGCTTTCGCCCTGGAATCCCGGCTCACGGCCGAGAGCATCGGTAACGACACGCTGACGCTTCCGCCCGGCCTCGAGGACTGGCCCGACCGCGCGACGCTCGATGGCCTGCTCGCTGCCCAGGAGCGGCTGCGCCAGAGCCGGGCCGAGGCGCAGGCGGGGCTCAGCACCCAGCTGGAAGAACAGATCGGCCAGTTGGGCGAACAGATCGCCGGGCTGCAGTCGCAGCAGGCCGCCGTGCACCGGCAGACCGAAATCCTCACCGACGAGGTTGCCGATGCCGAAGCGCTGTTCCGCGACGGCCTGATGGAGGCCAGTCGGCTCAACAGCTCCAAGCGCGAGCTGGCGCGACTCGAAGGCGAGGCCGGTAACCTCACCGCCGAGATCGCCTCGGCCCGCACTGCCATCGCCGGCAGCCGCGCCAAGATCGCCGAGAACACTGCCACCTTCCGCGCCGGCGTGCTGGAGGACCTGCGCGATGTCGGCCTGCAGATCGCCGAACTGCTGCAGCAGAAGATCGCCGCCGAGGACCGCCTGGCAAAGCTCGAGATCCGCGCTCCGCAAGCCGGGATCGTGCACGAGTCGATCGTCCGCACGGTGGGCGGCGTGGTGGCGGCCGGCGAGACGCTGATGCAGGTGGTGCCGCATACCGACCGGCTGGCGCTCGAGGCCCGCGTCTCGCCTCTCGACGTCGACAAGCTGACGGTCGGCCAGGCCGCCTCGGTGCGGCTCACCGGGCTCGACGCGCGCACCACGCCCGAGCTGGTGGCCGCGGTCGATTCCATCTCGCCGGATCTGTCGCGCGATCCGGCAACCGGCGTCGCCTATTTCTCGATCCGCATGAAGCTCGCTGAAACCGAACTCGCCCGCCTGCCCCACGGCCAGCACGTCACCGCCGGCATGCCGGCCGAAGCCTTCCTCCGCACCGCGGATCGGACGGTGCTGTCGTATCTGCTGGGGCCGTTGGCGGCGCAGTTGAGCCACGCGTTTCGGGAGGATTAGTGGCGCCGGACTCTCCGCATCTCCCCCCTTGCGGGGGAGAAAGCGAAAACTTGGGCTTAGCGCAGCTAAGTCCTTAGTTTTCGCAAGAGGGGGGACGTCTGAGCCACCGTGCCTTCCACGTCCCCCCTCTTGGAATTTCTAAGGCTTAGCCAAGAAGCTAAGCCCAAGAAATTCCATTCTCCCCCGCAAGGGGGGAGATGAGGCCGGCGGCGGACCTTCCTTTGCCCCCTTGCCCTAAGCCCTTTGGCTGGTTTACCCCGTGCAACTGACATGTCAGTGTCCGCCGCCGTTGGGCCCAGGGAGTTTGCACATAGATGAGCGCCACCAGTTTCAAGCAGCGCAAGGTTGGTCGGACCGATCTCGAGTTGACCGAGCTCGGCCTCGGCGGCGCGACGCTCGCCGGCATCTTCACCGAGGTGCCCGATGAGCAGGCCCGCGCCACTGTCGGAGCCGCTCTCGATGCCGGCATCCGTTACTTCGACACCGCTCCCCAGTACGGCTACGGTCGCTCCGAGCACCTGATGGGCGATGGCCTGCGCTTCCGCACCGCCGGCGTCGCCGTCTCCACCAAGGTTGGCCGCCTGCTCCGGCCGGTGCAGTCGGAAGCCGAGCGCGACTACCCGCACAACTGGGTCAAGCCGCTGCCGTTCGAGCAGGTCTACGATTACAGCTACTGGGGGGTAATGCGCTCCTATGAAGCGAGCCTCGCCCGCCTCGGCCTCAGCAAGGTCGACATCCTCTACGTGCACGATATCGGTCTCGCCACCCACAGTGCCGAGCAGAACCCGATCTACTGGAAGCAGCTGGCCGAAGACGGCGGCTACAAGGCGCTGAAAGAGCTGAAGGCCACCGGCAAGATCTCGGCCATCGGGCTCGGCGTCAACGAGTGGGAAGTGCTGATGGATGCCTTCGCGCTCGGTGATTGGGATGTGTTCCTGCTCGCCGGCCGCTACACCCTGCTCGAACAGACCTCGCTCAGCCCGTTCCTCACCACCTGCCTCGAACGTGGCGCCTCGGTGGTCTGCGGCGGTCCGTTTAACGGCGGCGCGCTGATGGGCACCGGCACCTGGAACTATGCCAAGGCGCCCGAGCACATCGTCAAGCGCGTCGCCGATCTCGAAGCGCTGTGCAAGGAATTCGGCGTGCCGCTCGGCGCCGCCGCCCTGCAGTTCCCGCTGGCGCACCAGGCGATCTGCAACATCCTCCCCGGCCCCAAGTCGCCGGCCGAACTCAACGGCATTCTGGACTGGTGGAACGTCAAGGTACCGGACGCCCTGTGGGACGCCCTGGCGGATCGGAAGCTCGTGGAAAAAGGCACGCCGCTGCCGAACGGGCGGGTAGCGTAAGGTCCACAGGTTCCGCTCCACCTTCTCCCCTTGAGGTCAGCGGACGGGGGCAAAGCCCTCGTCGCGAGGTGCCCGAAGAGCGGATGAGGGGTAGGCGCAGCAAGGCGTAGCGCGCTACGAACGGAGCGAGGAGCGATACTTCCCCTCACCCGTCTCGGCTGCGCCAAGACACCCTCTCCCTCAAGGGGAGAGGGAAAGAAGGGCTAAAGCCCCACAGCATCCTCGAGATAGTGCCGGCGGATGCCGAAGAACTCCTTGGCTTCCGCCAGCTTCTTGAGCTGCGAAGCATCCTTGCCGCGCTTCGTCCTGGTCGCGACGATCAGCACGTTTTTGGGCGTATGCACGTCGGAGATGAACTCGAACACCTTGGTCGAGTAGCCGAAATGCTCGAGGATCATGGCGCGCATCGCGTCGGTGACCATCTCGGCCTGCCGTTCGACGAAGATGCCGTGCTTCATCAGGAAATCCAGCGCGTTGCCGCGGTTCGAGGTCTCGATCTCGCGCCGGATCTGCTTGTGGCAACAGGGCGCCACGACGATCAGTTCCGAGCCCGCTGCAATCCCTTTGGCAATGGCGTCGTCGGTGGCCGTATCGCAGGCATGCAGCGCGATCAGCACGTCGGCGCCGGCGGAATCGAAATTCTCGATCGTCCCCTGCGCGAAGCTGAGATTGCCGATACCGGTGGCACGGGCGGTGTCGTTACAGAACTTCACCAGGTCGTCGCGGAACTCGACGCCGACGACTTCGGCGGAGCGCCCCAGATTCTGCTTCAGGTAGTCGGCGACCGCGAAGGTCAGGTAGCCCTTGCCTGCGCCCATATCGACGACGCGGTTCAGCTTGCCTTCGGGGATCGCCTTCAGCAGCGGCCCGAGGATTTCGACATAGCGGTTGATCTGGCGGAACTTGTCGCCCGCCGCCTTCAGCACTTGGCCATCGGCGCCGGTAACGCCAAGCTCGGTGAGCCACTTCTTGCCGGCCGCCGGAATTGGGCGGGCCTTGGCGCGATCGTGCGACAGCGAGGCCGGCGCCTTGCTGGTCGGCTCGCTCTGTTTCAGCCGCGGCGACTTGCCCTGGCTGTCGAGCTGCAGGTCGAAGCGGGTGGTGTAGAGGAAGGCCTGGTGGAAGTCCTTCTCGATCAGCCGCCTGAGCTGGCCAATGGCGCCCGCCGGCGGGTGGTTCTGCACCAGGTCGCGCGTCTGGTGGTGGAAGGTGAAGCTAAGCTTCAACTGCTCGCGAATGGTCGCGGGTTTGATGTCGATGCTCTTCAGCGTCTCGTCGGCGCCGAACGGCAGGCGCAGCGCCAGGCGCACGAAGCTGCCATCGGCGACGGCGCTGTCGAGCGCGGCGAGGAACTGGTCGATCTTGGGAAGGCTGGTATCCATTCGAGCCATATAGGCCCGATGCACGCGAAACGCTACCTCCGAAGCGGCCCGGTGGCGGGCCGCTTTCGCGTCTACCCGAGCTATTCGGCGCCCTGCTCGATCTTGCCCAGGACGTCCTTCACCTTGGAGTTGATCTGGTCGAGGGAATAGGGTTTTGGCAGGAACTCGACGCTCTGGTTGTCGGCAATGTCCTGCCGGACGTTCTCTTCGGCATAGCCGGAAACGAAGATCACCTTGAGCTCGGGCATGTGCTCGCGCACCTTGGTAAGCAGCGTCGGGCCATCCATCTCGGGCATCACCACGTCCGAGATCATCAGGTCGATCTTGTAGTCGAGCTCCTCCAGCACATCGAGCGCCTCGTCACCGCTATCGGCTTCGAACACTTCATAGCCGGTGGTGCGCAACGCCCGGGCCGAGAACGCCCGCACGCTGTCTTCGTCTTCGACCAGGAGGATACGCTCATGCCCGGTGAGATCCTTCACCGGCGCGGCGGCCTGCTTCACCGGCGCTTCGCCCTCTACCGGGACATAGCGCGGCAGGAAGATGCGGAACGTGGTGCCCTTGCCCACCACGGAGTCGGTGTAGATGTAGCCCGCCGACTGCTTGACGATGCCATAGACGGTCGAGAGCCCGAGCCCGGTGCCCTTGCCCAGTTCCTTGGTGGAAAAGAACGGCTCGAAGATCTTCTCGAGGATTTCCGGCGGCATGCCGGTGCCGGTGTCCTCGACTTCGATCAGCACGTAATCCGCCGCCGGCATGCCGCGATAGGCATAGCCCTGCGACTCCTGCTCGGTGACGTTGCGGGTCCTGAGCGTGATGGTGCCGCCGTTCGGCATGGCATCGCGCGCATTGACCACGAGGTTGACCACCACCTGCTCGAGCTGCACCAGGTCGGCCTTCACCGGCCAGACCGGGTTGGCGTGCTCGACGCCCAGCGTGATCTGCTCGCCGATCAAGCGCTTCAGCAACACCGTCAGGTCGTCGAGGTGCCCCGGCACCTCCAGCACCTGCGGCCTGAGCGTCTGCCGGCGCGAGAAGGCCAGCAGCTGGCGGGTGAGCCCGGCGGCGCGGTTGGCGCTGTTCTTGATCGACATCAGGTCGGCGAAGCTGGGGTCGCCCGGCTTGTGCTTCAGGAGCAGCAGGTCGGCAAAGCCGATAATGGCGGTCAGCACGTTGTTGAAGTCGTGCGCCACGCCGCCGGCCAGCTGGCCCACCGCCTGCATCTTCTGGCCCTGGGCGAACTGCGCCTCGAGCTTGCGCTGCTCGCTCATGTCGAGCGCATAGACGTTGATCCGCTCGGCGGCGCCCTCGGCTTCCTCGGAGCTCGAAACGTAGAGCCGCACCGCATGGTCGCTGCCGCGGGTCAGCGTCGCATCCACCGGCTCGATCTCGGAGCGGCTGGCCAGCGCCCCCTCGATCGCCTTGGCGAAGGCGTCGCGGTTGCCTTCGGCCAGCAGGTCGGCCATCGGCTGCATGTCGATCGATTGCTCGCCGCCGGCCCAATCGAAGATCCGGCTGAACGGCGCATTGGTTCGGATGATGCGGCCGGCTTTGTCGAGCGTCGCAATGGCGAACGGTGTGTCGTTGAAAAAGCGCGAGAAGCGGACCTCGGAGGCGCGCAGCGCCTCTTCCTTGTCGGCGCCCTGCCGGCGATCGAGCACCAGCGTACGGGTCTCGCCCAGCTCGCCGTCGGCGAGGCGCGCCGCCCGATGCATCAGGCGCACCGGGAAGCTGGTGCCGTTACGGCGCACCAGGTCGATATCGATGATCTCGGTGCGGATTTCGCCGTCCGAGCGGCCGCGCATCAACAGGCTGGCGCCGTCGCCGCGCACGATGTCGCTGAGCTTGATGGCGGTGGACTCGAACTCGGCCAGGTCGAAGCCGAGCCAGTCGGCGAGGGTCGAGTTGAGATATTGCACCCTGCCCTGCGCATCGGCGGAGAAGAAACCGGCCGGCGCATGGTCGAGATAATCGATGGCGCGCTGCAGCTCGAGAAAGGCGTTGTCCTGCCGCTCGCGGTCGCGGGTGATATCCTCGACCGTCCACAGCACCAAAGGCTTGCCGCCCTCGTCGATGGTCGGCAGCGCCCGCACCCCGACCCGGTACCAGAACGGCTTGGTCGAGCCACCGACCGAGCCGCCGAGGCCACCGATGATGCGGATATCTTCGATGGCCGGACGGCCGTCGCGCGCCGCGCGCGCCAGCCGATACACCGCCTCCGAGGCCTCGGGTTCTCCTGCGAACAGCCGCGGCACCGACACCGGCACCCCGTCGGTCACCCCGCCGGCGAACTCGCCGTAATGCGCGTTGACGTAACTGATCTTGCCTTCGCGATCAGTGACCAGCGCGCCGAACGGCAGGCTGTCGACCACGGCGCGGCTCAGCGTCTGGGTATCCTCGCTGGCGGAGAAGCGGAACAGCCCTGCCGCCACGGCAAACAGGCAGAACACCCCCACCACGGCGAGCAACCCGAGGAACACCAGGATCAGGTCAGCCGGGATGCGGTCGCCCATCGTCGCCAGCAGCACCGCGCCCGCAATGAAGAACGCCGCCAGCGCCACCACGCGCCACAACCCGGCGCTGCTGCGCCCGCGGTTCAGCAGCGGGTTGGGATAGTTGTCCTCGTCGAGCGGCAGAGGTGCCATGCGCTGGGGGTGCCCCGGGGAAAAGTCACGCCGAATCGGCCTTCTCAAGGTCTAGCAAAGGCATAAGTCGGTTGGGTAGCCGCAATGGCGTTATCCCCGGTACGGACGGCGGAATTGTGAGGGGGAGAGCGCGGGCTTCGTACAGGAGGATGTTGGGAACAATTGTGCCCACCAGGGTCCCCTCTCTTGCGATTTCTAAGGCTTAGCAAACGCTAAGCCCAAGAAATCGCTTTCTCCCCCGCAAGGGGGGGAGATGATCCGTGGCCACCGTTCGCTTCGTAGCATCAGTCAGGACTCTCCCCCTTGGCGGGGGAGAAAGCGAAAACTTGGACTTAGCGCAGCTAAGTCCTTAGTTTTTGCAAGAGAGGGGGTCTGGGAGGCGTTGCTCCCGCCAACGCCCCCTACCCCGCCGTCCACCCGCGCTTCTGCTTCAGCCGCATCACGAAGCCGATGACTTCGGCGACGGCCTTGAAGTGCTCGGTCGGGATGGTCTGGTCGATATCGACGCTGGCATAGAGCGCCCGGGCCAGCGGCGGGTTCTCGACGATCGGCACGTCGTTCGCCTTGGCGAGCTCGCGGATGCGCAACGCGATGGCGTCGGCGCCCTTGGCGACGCATTGCGGCGCCGCCATCTCGCGATCGTATTTCAGCGCCACGGCGAAGTGGGTCGGGTTGGTGATCACCACCGTCGCTTCGGGCACCGCGGCCATCATGCGCTTGCGGCTGCGCTCCATCCGCACCTGCCGGATGCGGCCTTTGACCTTGGGGTCGCCTTCCTGCTGCTTGTACTCGTCGCGGGTCTCCTGGACCGTCATCTTCAGCCGGTTCCACCAGCGATTGCGCTGGTAGACGTAGTCGGCGATGGCAACGATGGTGACCACCGCCAGCACCGCCCCGAAGATCGAGAGGCTCAGATCCATGAACTCGGCGGCGATCATCGCCGGCTCGAGCTGGATCATCATCTCGAGGCTGTCGATCTTGGGCGCCAGCACGAACCACAGCACCGCCGACACCACCGCCAGCTTGATCAACCCCTTGACGAAGTTGACCAGCGCTTCGGTCGAGAACAGCCGCTTGGCGCCTTCGATCGGATTGATCTTCGAAAATTTCGGCTTGATCGGATCGAGCGACAGCAGCGGCCGGTGCTGCACCAGGTTCGCCGCGATCCCGAACGCCGCAAGCACGATCGAAGGTAGGATTGCCACCATCAGGATCGAGCCGGCGAGACCGCTCCAGAATGCCGTCAACGCCTGGCTGCCGACCTCGAACTTCTCGGCATTGCCGAGCAGCACTTTCAGCTGTTCCACGAGGCTGGCGCTGGTCGGGCCGGCCATCATGGCGAAGACCAGGGCCGAGCCGGACAGGATGAACCAGGTATTGACCTCCTGGCTCTTGACCACGTCGCCCTTCTCATGGGCGTCGCGAAGCTTCTTTTCCGAAGGGTCTTCGGTTTTCGATGACTGTTCCGGGGCCTCGTCGCTCATCTAGCGAACGCCACGCAGCATGGCGAGCACGCCCTCGAAATGCGTGAGATAAAGCCCCATCATCATGGCGAGCAGCAGCGCCATCAGGATCAGCCCGACGCCCACCGTCGCCGGCATGGCAATGAAGAACACCTGCAGCTGCGGCATCAGCCGGCTCAGGATGCCCATGCCCAGGTTGAACACTAGACCGAAGACGATGAACGGCGCCGACATCTGCACGCCGATGACGAAGGCGCCGGCCACCGTATCCACCACCGTCTGGGCGGCGTCGCCGAACATCAGCGGCTCCTTGGGGGTAAAGATCATGTAGCTGTCGTGGATCGCCGACAAAGCCACGTGGTGGAGGTCGGTGGCAAAGATCAGCGCGATGCCGAGAAAGCTGAGGAAGGCGCCGATCAGCGCCCCCTGCACCCCGCCATTGGTCGGATCAGCCGCCTGCGCCACCGAAAGACCGGAGGAGGAGGCAATGACCGCGCCGGCGGTCTGCGTGCCGGAGACCGCCAGCCGGGCGATGGCGCCAAGGATCAGCCCGACGATTACCTCGTGCAGCACCACCACCAGCATTTCCGGCAGGTTGGTGGGCAAGCCCGGCAGTTGCGGCGACACGATCGGGTAGAGCACTGCGGCAAAGGCCAGCGCGAAGCTCAACCGCATCCGGGCCGGAATGCTGGTTTCGCCGAGCGCCGGGATCAGCATCAGCATCGATCCGACGCGGGCAAAGATCAGCACGTAGAAATAGGCGGTCTCGGGCAGCCAGATGAGCGAGATCATCGTCAGCCGCCGGTGATGATCATGTCGGCCAGCTTGGTCATGTAGCCGCCCAGGATCGCCCCCATGAACGGCAGCGCCAGCAGCATGGTGACGAAGATCGCGAGGATCTTGGGCACGAACACCAGCGTCATTTCCTGGATCTGCGTCAGCGCCTGGAACAGCGCGATCACCACGCCGACCACCAGCCCGACGATCATCATCGGCGCCGCGACGAGGATCATCACCCAGATGCCCTCACGGGCGAGGTCGAGAACCGCGGCGCCGGTCATGGTTTGACGCCTCCGACAGTCAATGCTCCACCGATGCCCGCGTCCCCCTCGGTGTCATCCCCGCGAAGGCGGAGGTCCACGTCACCGCCCGCGCCAGCCGAGAGCTGGATCCCCGCCTTCGCGGGGATGACAGCAGTGGGTTGGGCAATGGCAGGGGTGGAGAACAGCTGCATCCGGGAGCGCCCATCAGTTCGATACGTCAGGATATCGCGAGTCGCGAACCGTCAGATCGGCATCCGCATGATTTCCTCATAAGCCGAGATCACCCGGTCGCGCACCGTCACCATGGTGTCCATTGCCAGCTCGGTCTGGCTGATGGCGGTCACCACGTCGACCATGTCGCCGCGGCCGTTGACCATCTCCATCGCCTTGGTGTCGGAGACCTTGCCGCTGTCGACGACGCCCTGCACGGCCTGGCCGAGCATTTTGGCGAAATCCTGCCCGCCGCCGAGATCGGCAACCTGGTTGAGCTGCGGTTTCTGCGCCTGCCCCAGGAGCTTGGCGGCATTCGAATAGGCCGCCGTGGCGGCGTTGATTGGGAGAGCCATGATCAGATCCTAGGAACGCGCGTCAGCCGCGCAGGATATCGAGGGTGGAGCCCAGCATCTGCCGGGTGACGGTGACGACGTTGAGGTTGGCCTCGTAGCTGCGCTGCGCCTCGCGCATATCCATCGTCTCGATCAGCGAGTTGACGTTGGGATAGCGCACATAGCCGGTGGCATCGGCTGCCGGGTGACCGGGCTCGAAGCGCGAGGTGAAATCGGACTGGTCGTAGGCGATGCGGCCGATCTCGACCTTGGTGGCGCCGAGCTCGTTGTCCATCACCGCCTTGAAGGTCGGGATCTTGCGCCGATACGGGTCCTCGCCTGGCGTCTTGCCGGCGGAGTCCGCGTTGGCGAGGTTCTCGGCGATCACCCGCATGCGGGCCGACTGGGCGTGCAACCCGGTGGCGGCGATCTTCAGGGACGAAAGAAAGTCGTTCATCGCTATGCCTGCTTGCCGAGGGCGGTTTTGATCAGCTTGACCGAGCGGGTGTAGAGCGCCGTGATCGCCTGGTAGTCCATCTGGTTGCCGGCCACCTTCATCATCTCGTCTTCGAGCGTGACGCCGTTGCCCTCGGGAGTGATCTCGAAGCTGTTCATGGTCCGCGCGCCGAACCCGTCCGCGTCCGTACCGGAAATGGCGATGTGCCCCGGCTGCGTCGTCACCGTCGCGATCTTTGCCGTCGACAGGCTCTTCATGTGCTCCTCGAAGCCATAGGCCTTGAGGTCGCGACCGCGGTAGCCGGGTGTATCGGCATTGGCGACATTCTCGGCGAGCAAGGTCTGTCGGGTCTGGTGCCAGCGCATTTTCTCGCTGATGGCGTCGAGCAGTCCTAGTTTCATGGTGAGGCGGGTCCAGAATCCCCTTTGGGAACTGGGCAAATCCTGCCTAGCAAGCGTTAACGAGACATTAACCACGTGGCTTCGCACGCCGAGTTGTCTCGCATTTTGCATAATCTGAGCGCATTACTGGGCAAGAAGTTCCACTGATTTGCGTTCGGATGGCCACCCCGAGCGACGAGGGAGTGTGCGGCGATGCAGTTCATGACGAGTTTGCTGGGCGAGTCGGCCGGGACCATCGTCACCTCGATCCTCGCGCTGGGTATCGTGCTGGTGCTGATCGTCCTCGGCCTGTGGGCGCTGAAGCTGCTGACCCGCGGCACCACGGTTGTCGGCCGTGGCCGCAACCGCCGGCTCAGCGTCATCGATCACATGCAGGTCGACGCCAAGCGCCAGTTGCTGATCGTCCGGCGCGACAACGTCGAACACCTCATCCTCACCGGCGGCCCGCAGGATGTCATCGTCGAAACCGGCATCCCGGTCGAACGTCCGCCGATGCCCAACCGCCGCACCGTCGAGCAGGAAGTGCCGCCGCCCGCGACCCCGACGCTCAGCAAGTCCGAGATCGAGCGGCTGCGTGAATTCGTCCGACCCGGCGCGCGCAAATCCACCTCGCTCCGGCACACCGGCCTGCTGCGCCCGGTGAGCACCATGGAGCCTGCGGTGATCCCGATGCCGGCGATGACTGGGGATAACTCCGGCCGCGGCAAACCCGACTCAGCTACAACGCCCGCAGGCATCGACAACGGGCGGGCTGCGCTTGGCGCTCAACGCAATCTCGGGGACGGATCCAAGGCGGACAGCCGCTAGCCGCCCGGCCCTCCGGCGGGTCCTGACGCTATTTGCCTTTCTCTGTGCGCTGATCCTGCCCGGCCTCGCCTTCGGCCAGGACATCTCGATCGATTTCGGCAACGACGCGACCATCACCGAACGGGCGGTCCAGCTCGTCGGCTTGATCACCCTGCTCTCGCTCGCGCCGTCCATCCTGGTGATGGTGACAAGCTTCACCCGCATCGTCGTGGTGCTGTCGCTGCTGCGCACCGCCATCGGACTGCAGACTGCTCCGCCCAACTCGGTGATGGTCAGCCTCGCGCTGTTCCTCACCATCTTCGTCATGGGCCCGACATTGCAGCAGAGCTACGACAACGGCATTGCACCGCTGATATCAGGCCAGATCCAGGTCGAGGAAGCCTTCACCCGCGCCTCGGCGCCGGTGCACGATTTCATGGCCGCCAATGTCCGGCCCGCCGACCTGCAGCTGTTCTTCGATATGTCATCGACCCCGGCACCCGCCGATCGCACCGCGATCCCGCTGCAGGTGCTGATCCCGGCCTTCATGATCTCGGAGCTGCGGCGCGCCTTCGAGATCGGCTTTCTGCTGTTCCTGCCCTTCGTCATCATCGACATGGTGGTGGCCTCGGTGCTGATGTCGATGGGCATGATGATGCTGCCGCCGGTGGTGATCTCACTGCCGTTCAAGCTGATCTTCTTCGTCCTGGTCGACGGCTGGCACCTTGTCGCCGGCTCACTGATCCGGAGCTTTGTGAGTACCTAGTGCGGTCCGCACGTCGCTCCCATTACACGTGCCCCGTGGAGGACAGTGATGATCGAAGACCCGTCAGACCAACCTGCTTCCCCCGACGCAGAGGGTATGTTCAGGCGCGGTTACCTCAATGGCGCTTCAGAGGTCATCTACCTCCTCTCGCACAAGCTGAGCGTTGACGAGCTCGCAATCGTTAGAGCTTGGGTTGAGCAAGAGCTTTGGCCTTGGGCGCGTTCCGACCTTGATACCACCAAGCGACCACCAGCGTTTCCCACGCTAGATGGTCAGCCGCCGCGTACACTGGGCATGTGGTTTCCAGACGGTCCCTGAACGACGCTCCCGTCCACGCCTGGTGCGGACGCTAAGCCGCCCCGGGCACCGACTTGTCGGGCACCATCTCGGCGCTGCCATAGAGCTCGCGATAGGACGCGAGGAACGCATCGAGCGAGTCGGCGCTGGCCACTTCGCGCGCCACCTTGCGGAACTCCACCGATTGCGGAGCGATGTCACGGGTCACGTATTCGAACAGCGGCCACTCGGCCGAGTTCGCCATCTGCTCGGAGAATTTCGAGCGGATGCGGGAGAGGCCCAGTTCGTCTCCCGCCAGCACGAAGCCGACCGCCGCCTTGACCACGCTCATCCGCGCCGGCTGCGACAGCTTGCCGTCGGTCGGGGCACTGAGGATTTCGAGCAGCTCCGACGCCATGGCGTAGTTCTTCGATTTCCAGTAGCCGTCGACCCTGAGGATGTCGGCATCCTTGCCGCTCAGCTTCGAGATCAGGTCGAGCGCCAGCTCCTGCCGCCCGGCATCGATCAGCGCCCGCGCCTCGAGCACCCGGCGCTGCCGCTCGAGCTGCGGCGGCAGGTCGGCCAGCCGGGTCCGGTTGAGCACGCGCAGCGCGCCTTCGGGGTTGCGGTCGGCGATGCGGATCAACGCCAGGTCGGCCGCCACCTGCGACTGCGCCACCCCGGTGAGCCGGCTGTCGATCTGGTACTCGAGCAGGTCCGCCGCCTGGGTCAAGAGGTCAACCTTGACCAGTCGGCGCGCCAGGTTCCGGATCATCTCGTCGCCGCGGGTACCCGGCGGGGTGAGCTGGCGGAAATCGTAGTAGAGCGCCAGCGCGTCGAGATCGCTCAGGTTGTCGGCCGCGCCGTTGAGATAGAGGTCCTCGAACGTCGTCTGCGCCTCGGCGAGCAGGGTGTCGGTCGACTCGCTCTCGGGGAAGCTGGCAGCCGCTTGCTTCACCGCATCGAACCCGTCGCGGTAATCGTGGTTGGCGAAATAGAGTTCGGCCAGCAGCTTCTGCATATCGGCCTCGAGCGCCGTGCCCCGCCACATCAGCGCCTCGGCCGAAAGCGTGTCGGTGGCCTTGGCCAGGTCGACCTTCCCCTCTTTGCGCAACAGCAACAGCGTGCGGTACACCGCCTCGGCCCGGGTCGGGCGGAAGTCGTAGGCGATCACCTGCCCATAGGTATCGACGGCATCCTGGTCGTGGCCTTCGAGCTCGGCCACCCTGCCCTGCATCAGCTGGAAGAAGCTGGTCTCCTCCGGGTCGAGCTTTGGGAAATCAACTTCGCTGAGCAGCCGCAAGGCCATCGGCGTGTCATTGGTCTCGACCGCAGCACGCAGCGCGGCAAACAGGAACCTGGTCTGGATCCAGACCGGATAGGTCTCGATGACCCCTTCGGCGGCAATCGCATCGAGCCGCGCCGCGCGGAAATCCCCGCTGTCGGTGCGGGCAATGGTCCGCCACATCAGCGCATCGCTTTCCTCGGGGAAGGTCCCGCCGTTCAGCGTCGTCAGCGCTTCGCGCCAGCGCCCGGCCAGCGTATCGGCGATGGCCCGCACCAGCCGGGTCTTCTTGCGCAGATCTTCGTTCTTCAGCTCCTCGTCGAGGATGCCGAGCACGCCGATCGCTTCATAAGAGAGGTCGTTGGCGACATAGAGCTGCGCCAGGTCGAGTCGCGCCGCGTCGCGCAACTGGCCTTCGGCCGCGGCCGCCCGCGCCATCGTCTCTTCCTTGCGGGCGGTGAACTTCTCGGGGTTGTCCTCGCGCCAGACGCCCAGATCGAGATAGCTCTGGCGGAACTCCGGCGAGTTGCCCGCATCGAGCTTCCGCGACGTTTCCAGCGTCGACAGCGTCAGGCCGCTTTCGGCGGAAATCACTGCGACCTTGTCTTCCACCTCGACATCGAGGCTGTCGTTGCGTGGCTTGATCACCAGGCCATGCGCCGAGCGGAGCGCATCGAAATCGACGAACTGCAGGTCGCGCGTCAGCCCGCGCGCCGGCGGCATCACGGTGACGACCCTGAGGCTGTCGCCGACCACCGGATCGCGCAGCACGTGTACCTTGCCGGGGCGCTGGATGTCGGCGGTCATCTCGAACCTGCCGTTCTCGTCGCGCTCGCGATCGAGCGTCATCGGCTCGGTGGCGCTGAGCAGCGCATCCCCGAGTGACAGCACCCACGCCCTGCCCTCCGAACCCAGCGTCGCCAGCCGGTCGGCCGACAGGTCCATGCGCAGCACCTTGGTTTCTCCGGCAGCGACCATCTCGAAATTGCTGGCGATGCTGGCGAGCGCATCGGACGGCGGCGGCGCCACCACCGATTGCGGCGTGTCGAACACCATCCAGACCGTATCGCCGCGCCGGAACACCGCGGCGGGCGTATCGGCGTCGAACGGGAAGGCAATCCGCACGGTCTTGCCCACCGTGGTCACCGTCGGGGTCACCACGCCCCGGGTCGCCGGATAAAGCTCGGTGCTGTCGTCGTGTCCGGTCTCGAGCCCGAGCCGCGCGGCACGGCGCTGCTCCTGCTCGGCCGCCGCAACCTCGAGGTCGAGCCGCGCCTGCTTGGCCTCTTCCTCCGCCGCCAGCGCTGCCTTCAGCCCCTCCGCGGGCGCGATATCGACATCGACCACGAACTGCCGCGGCGACAGCTCGTAGAAGCGCGGCACCACGCCTTCGGCGACGGTGAAATCTACAGCCGACCCGGCTGGACTGACCGCGTTGCTGGCGCCCTTGAACTCGGGCGGCATGTCTGCCTTCAGGGCGTAGAGATCGATCGGCACCGGCCAGTCGAAGCTCAGCGTGCCCTTGGCCCCCTTCAGGGCGAACTTGGCCTTGGCATCGACATTCCAATCGAACTGGATGCGCAGGAATGTCGGGTTGCGGCCGACCCGAACGGTGGCCACCGGTTGCAGGACCTTGGCCTCTTCTTCCTTGCGCTTCTGCTCGGCGATCCTGGCGAGCTTTTCCGAACGGTCGGCCAGCGCCTTCACCACCTCGGCCGGAAGCGCCGGCGGGAGGCCGACCCAACTGGTCGGGAGCAGGTCGATATAGAGCTTTTCGCCCGCATCCATGCGGTTGATGTTGAAAGTGGTCCTGAGCCCGATACGGATGCCGCGCTGGTCCGGATCGACGCGCGCAATGGTGGCGTAGTCGGGCATGGCGAGCGAGATATCGGGCAACAGGATGGAGATCGGCTGCTCGAACTCGATGGCGAGCACGCCGTTCTCGTACTTCACCTTGTACTTGGGCAGGTCCATCCGCTCGGGAAACGCGATGATCAGCCGCCCGAACCCCTTCTCGGGGGTCGCGAAGATCTGCGCCTTTTCCTGTGCCGAAGCGAAGTTGGGCCAAAGGCTGCAGGCGATGAGAAACGCCACAGCAACCAGGCGCCACGGGAACGCGAACGTCCCTCGCCGATGTCCGACCCGCGATGTCATGCCGGCTTCTGCCCGCCCTACACTCTTCTGGTGCGGCGAGCATAGGCAGACGGGCTTAACGGGGGCCTAACCAGCGTGCGCAGAAACGCTGCAGAAATGCCGGGTTCGTCAGCTACTGGCCGACGATCTGCGGCAGGCTGGCGAGGTCTTCGACCGGCACATCGAGCGCCGGCTCCGGCTGCTCGGTGGCTAGCCCCGCGGTCAGCGATTTCGCCTTCAGTGGATCCATGCGGGCGAGCACCGGCGCCATCTTGCGCGGGTTCATGGCCTTGGCCACCCGCATCAGTACCGGCATATCCAGCTGGTTGAAGATGGTGGCCGCTTCCTTGGGCTTCATTGTCTCGTACATGGCGACGATCGCAGCAAACTGCTCGTTCTCTGTCGCTTTCTTCTCGTCGACCAGGGCATTGATCCTCGCCTCGATCGCCTTCAGCGTCTCGGTCCGCTCGTCGAGCCGCTTCTCCGCCGCCTCGACCAGCGCCATGCGCATCTCGAGTTCCTTCTCGCGTGCATCGAGCGAGTCGCGGCGCTCTCCGAGCCGGTCGAGCAGCTCGGCCTCGCTGCCGCCCTCACCCTGCATCGGCGCCAGCACGCCGGCACTGTTCAGTTCCATCGGCAGCGCGTCGCCATGCTCGTTGACCGACGGCGGACAGTCGGCAAGTGGCTCGGCGGCGGCCGCAGCCCCCTCGGCCGGCGCTCCATGCCCGGCCTCCGCCGCGGCAGCGGGGGCCGCCTCGGGGGCGCAGGCCACCTCGATCGGTGTTGTGGAATGCCCCTCGGCCGCCGGTGCAGCGCCCTCCTCGGCGGCCGGCTCAGCGGCTGCCGTCGCGCCGTGGCCGCCCGCCTCGGCAGCACCTTCGGGCTCGAGCGGCAGGACCGGAGCCTCGTCGGCAAGCGTCGGGCTGGTATCGGCCATCGTCGTGTCAGGCGGCAGCGCCATGGTAGGATCCGCCCCGCCGGCCGTCGCCGCGGCCGGTGCAGCGTGGCCGCCGCCACCTGCCGCCACCGCGCTGCCGGTACCGGTCAGCACATAACCGCCGGTCGTCACCAGCCCAATGCCCTTGAAGAGCAGGAGCGCGGTGGCGGCAGCTATGACGACCGGGAGCAGGCGCGGCGTTTTCATCAGGCGGCGTTACCCCGGATGCGCGGGCGCATCGACAGCTGCTGCAGCGCCGACTGCACCTTGTTGGGTTCATCCAGCCGATCGTCGAACGGCTGCGTGCCGCGCGCCGCGCTGGTGATCCGCGCCAGCCGATCCATGATCTGCTGGCCGGCATTGACGTGTTGGGCGAGTTCTACTCCGAAGCGCTCGGCTTCTCCGAGCCGTGCCTCGAGCACCGTCTCGGCTTCCTGCGCGGTGTGCTTCAATTCCTGGATCGCCGCATTGGCGAGGCCGGTGGCCTGTACCAGGTCGGCCACCATCTGCTTGAGCTCACCGCGATCGGAATGCAGGCGCTTCAGACGCTGGTTGAGGATCACGCAGTAGCCGATTGTCGTAGCGAGCAAAATCGCGACCAGCGTTTCGATCACAATTCCCAACGGCAAACCGAACATCAGCGCCCCTCCTGCTTGTTTTCATCGATGGCTTCGAACGCCGCCATCGTTACCTTCGGCGCGTTCAGCGGCCGCGACACGCGCACCGACACGTGGTTGCCGATATGACCCATGATCGCCTCGGTGAGATCGACGTCGCCGCACCTGAGCCCGATCGGATCGCTCGGCGTGCGATCGAACATCACCGTGTCGCCCGGCTGCATCGACAGCACCCGGCTGAGCGGCAGATCCATTTCATGCAGGATCGCGGCGACCTCGACGTCGGCGGCAAATATCTCGGTGGCGAGGTGGCCTTCCCAGATCGGGTCGCGGCCGAACTTCTCGCCCATATACATCTGCAGCAGCTGCTCGCGGATCGGCTCGATCGTCGCGTAGGGCAGCAGAATTTCGATCTTGCCGCCGCGATCGTCCATTTCGATCCTGAGCTCGATCAGGATCGCCGCATTGGCCGGGCGCGAGATGGCGGCGAAGCGCGGATTGGTCTCGAGCCGCTCGACCCGGAAGTTCACCTCCGTCACCGGCTCGAAGGCGCGGTGCGTATCCTCGAGGATCACCTCGATCATGCGGCGCGCCAGCGCCATCTCGATGGTGGTGTAGGGCCGACCCTCGACACGGATCTGTCCGCCGACCCGGCGGCCGCCCAGCAGCACGTCGATCATCGAATAGATCAGCGAGGAGTCGACGGTCAGCAGGCCGTAGTTCTCCCATTCCTCGGCCTTGATCACCGAGAGAATGGCCGGCAGCGGGATCGAGTTGAGGTAGTCGCCGAAACGTACCGAGGAGATGGAGTCGAGCGCCACTTCGACATTGTCGGAGGTGAAATTACGCAGCGACGTCGTCGCCAGCCGCACCAGCCGATCGAAGACGATCTCGAGCATCGGCAGGCGCTCGTAGGAGACCAGCGCCGAGTTGATCAGCGCCTGCACACCGGTGAGTTCGGCGCCACCGCCGGCATTGGGATCGAAGCCCAGCAGGCTGTCGATCTCATCCTGGTTCAGCACCCGGTCAGCCGCGCCGGCCTCGGCGCTGTCCGCCTCGAGCATGGCGGCCCACTCGGCGCCCATATCGTCTTCGGCGGTTTGCGTTGCCGGCGTCGAGGCGCCGCTGGTCGCCGGATCCAGCCCCCACTCGTCGCTGAGTTTGTCCTGTTCGCCGGGACCAGCCATCACTGCACCAGGATTTCCTTGAACAGGATCGAATCCACCTGCGCCGGGAAGATCGCGATGTTGACGCGCCGGCGCAGCTCTTCCTTCAGTCGATAGATGCCGGCCGAGCCCTCGAGGTCGCTCTTGCGCAGCTCGCGCAGATAGACCTGGAACGCATCGACCACCTTGGCCATGCGCGGCTGGATCTCGGTCATCACCTCTTCATTGGCGACTTCCAGCGCCACGGTCAGCTTCATGAACTGCTCGCGCTCGCCGTCGCCGCGCAGGTTCACCGTCATGGTCGGCAGGTTGAAGATGAAGGTCTCGGGCACTGCCGCCAGATGCGCCTCGTCCGGCTTCGGGCCTGAAAAGAACAGGAAATAGGCTGCGGCGCCGCCGCCGAGCAGCACCACGACGGCGGCCGCCATGGCGATCAGCATGATGGGCAGCTTCTTCTTTTGGGGCGCGGCGACTTCGCCACCCTCGATATCGGCTTCAGCCGTCATGCCCCAAACCCCTGCCCGGCCGGACGATTCCGGTCAGGATCGAGCTAATCGGCAGAGGGTTAACGATTGGTTACGAACCGCACCAACCCGGCACATTTTGCCGGGCAGTTTTTGCCACGCATCCAACAGGACGGCGAACTCTGCCGGGCCATCAATCTCTCTAACATATTGATTTTGCTTGAAATGGCGACTTGGCATGGTTGCTGCAGTGTTAATGGCGAGCCCGACGGCCTGGGGAGGTCGAACGGTTCGGGGACGTAACGGGGACTTCAGCGGCCATGGAAAATGCGCAGCTCATCGGATTGTCGCGGCAGATCGCCTTGCAGCGACAGATGGACGTGGTGGCGAACAACATCGCCAACATCAACACCACTGGTTTCAAATCCGAACAGCTGCTGTTCGAGGAATACCTGATGCCGGTCGCCCGGGATCGCGACTTCCCCACCCTGGACCAGCCCCTGAGCTATACCGACGACTGGACCACCATCCACGACATGAGCGGCGGTTCGCTGGTCCAGACCGGCAATCCGCTGGATGTGGCCCTGCAGGGCGATGGCTTCCTTGCGGTCGAGACCCCAGCCGGCGAGCGCTATACCCGCTCCGGCTCACTCGCCATCGATCCGAACGGCACCCTGGTCGATCTCAACGGCAATCCGGTGCTCGGCACTGGCGGTCCGATCCAGTTCGCCGCCGGCGAGACCGACATCACCATCGGCGAAGACGGCTCGGTTTCTTCCAGCGCCGGCCAGAAGGGCCGCCTGCGCCTCGTCGAATTCGCCGACCCGCAGTCGACCACCCGCGAAGGCAGCAACCTGTGGGCCGGGACCAACCCGCTCGATGCCACCCAGACCCTGGTGCTGCAGGGCTCGCTCGAGAAATCCAACGTCAACGGCGTCGGCGAGATGACCGAAATGATCCGTGTGCAGCGCGCCTATGAGAGCGTCGCCTCGCTGATCTCCAAGCAGGACGACCAGCGCCGCACGGCGATCCAGAAACTCGGCAACCTCAACGGCTGATCGGAGCAGACAAGATGAAAGCCCTCTACATCGCTTCGACAGGCATGGCCGCACAGGAACGCAACGTCGAAGTCATTTCCAACAATATCGCCAACATGCGCACCACCGGCTTCAAGCGGGCGCGCGCCGAGTTCCAGGATCTGCTCTACCAGGTGCAGCGCCAGGCCGGCAGCACCACATCGGAGACCGGCACCATGGCCCCGGTGGGCATCGAGGTCGGCTCGGGCGTGCGCACCGCGGCGACGCCCCGCGTCATGAGCCAGGGCACCGTCGCCCCGACCGAGAAGGAACTCGACGTCGCCATCCGCGGTGAAGGTTTCTTTGTCGTGCAGATGCCCGACGGCCGCACCGGCTACACCCGCGATGGTTCATTCGAGCGGAGCCCCGAGGGGCAACTGGTCAATGTCGACGGCTACGAGATCCAGCCCGGCATCACCATTCCCGGCAATGCCAACTCGGTGTCGATCAGCCCCGACGGCACCGTCGAAGTGTTCCTCGACAACGACACCACCCCGACCACGGTCGGCCAGTTGCAGCTGGCGCGCTTCGTCAACAAGGCGGGCCTCGCTTCTGCGGGCAACAACCTGTTCGTCGAGACCGCCTCGAGCGGCCCGGCCCAGGTGGGGACGCCCAACCAGGACGGTATGGGCGACCTGCTGCAGGAATATCTCGAAGCCAGCAACGTCAACTCCGTCACCGAAATTGCCGACCTGATCGCCGCTCAGCGCGCCTACGAGATGAACGCCCGCGTCATCTCCGGCGCCGACGAGATGATGCAGTCGGCCAGCCAGCTGCGCTGATCGGGAGAAACTAGATGCAGAAGTTCACCCTCCTCCCTGCCCTGTTCCTCGCCTTCGCCACCTCTACCGCGCTGGCCGCGCCGGTGCTCAAGGCCGAGGTTTCGGTCAACCATCCGGTCATCACCGTCGGCGACATGTTCGAGGACGCCGGGCTTCTCGCCGAGCGTGCGCTGTTCCGCGCCCCGGCTCCGGGCACCACCGGCATCGTCAGCCTCGATGCGGTGCGCGCAGCGGCGGCCAAGGCGGGGCTCACCGACTACGGCCAGGATGGCCTGCTCAGCGTCCGCGTCGAACGCCGTGCCACCGTGGTCGACACCGCCGTTCTCTCCGGCCTCATCTCGAACGACCTCGCCGCCCGTGGCCTCGTTCCGGCTGGTGCCGAGCTCCACACCCGCTTCAGCGACCCGGCACTCAGCTACAATGCCGAGGCCGTTGAAACCCCGGTGACGCTGGTCGCGCTGCGCTACCAGCCCGGGGCGGCGAGCTTTGCCGCCCGCTTCCAGATCGCCGGCATGGAATTGCCGATCGATGTCTCCGGCAGTATCGACCTGCTGGTGGAAGTTCCGCACCTCGCTGCCTCGCTGAAGGCCGGCGCCGTGCTGACCCCCTCCGATATCGAGATGAAGCGGGTGTCGCTCGATTTCGCCGATCAGTCCGGGGTCGAAAGCCTCGACGATCTCGTCGGCAAGCAACTCCGCCGCAACTCCCGTGCCGGCGTCATGCTGAAGGCGGCCGATGTGACCGAGCCTTTGGCGGTGCGCCGCAACACCGAGGTCACCGTACTGCTGCGCACCGGCCCGATGACCCTGACCGTGATCGGCCAATCGCTCGGCGATGCCGTCGCCGGCCAGTCGGTGCAGGTGATGAACAGCGTGACCCGCAAGATCCTCAATGGCGTCGCCACGGCCAACGGCGCGGTGGAAATCACCACCGCCGCCACCAAGCTCCAGGTCGCCGGGCTGTGATGGGCAAAAGGACAACTGAAATGAACCCGATCAAACTCTTCGCCGCCCTCGCCCTCACCGCCGTCCTCGCCGGCTGCTCGACCCTCGACAACCTGGCCTCGGTCGGCGAACAGCCGCGGCTGACCGCCATCGCCGACCCGACGGCGCAAGCTGGCTATCGGCCGGTGCAGATGCCGATGCCGGAGCCGGTGGTGGCCTCGTACCAACCCAACTCGCTGTTCTCGAACGAAGCCCGCGGCTTCTTCAAGGATCAGCGCGCCCACAAGATCGGCGACATCCTGACCGTCATGGTCACCATCGACGACAGCGCCAAGATCTCCAACTCCACCGACCGCGAGCGCAGCTCCTCGTCGGAAGGCAGCGTCGGGGGCGTGCTCGGCTCGATCTTCGGCGGCAAGGTGCCGCTGGCGGACGTCCAGGCTTCCGGCAAGCTCACCACCTCCGGCGACATGTCGGACGGCGGCTCAGGTTCGGTGAACCGCAAGGAGAGCCTCGCTACCCAGGTCGCCGCCGTCGTCGTGCAGGTCCTGCCCAACGGCAATCTGGTGATCGAGGGCCGGCAGGAAGTGCGGGTCAACTTCGAAGTGCGCGAGTTGATCGTCGCCGGCATCGTCCGCCCCGAGGATATCCACGCCGACAACACCATCCCCTCGTCCAAGATCGCCGAAGCCCGCATCTCCTACGGCGGCCGCGGCCAGATCACCCAGGTCCAGCAACCCCGCTACGGCCAGCAGATCGCCGACGCGATCCTCCCCTTCTAGTCCTCAAGGAGAGGCGCAGGTCGCCTCCTCCGAGGTCTCCCCATCGCTGGCGGCACAATCCCCCATTGGTGCCGTCAGCCTCGGCCGGTTCCAGAACAGAACCCGCCCCAGAGGGCGCAGTCTCCCCGGCTGCGCCCTTTCCCCATTTGCGGACAACGACTTGGCGACGTGAACGGCGAGTTCAGTGGCGATTTAGGCTGCTCGGCGCAGGCTTCCGCCAACCTCGTCTCATCGCAATGGAAGTGTCCACCATGCAAACCACCTCACTGAAACGCCGACTGACGCTGCTTTCGCTGCCGGTCATGCTGGCGGTTACGGCACCTCTTGCTGCAATTTCCCCGGCCCAGGCCGGCAGCAACATGGCCAAGGTCGACATCGTCGCCGAAGGCATCGACATGGTCCCGATCTATGTCGACGCCAGGGCCTCGGGCTACACCGGGTCCGAGCAGAAGGCCCACAAGTACCTGGTGCGGGTCTTTGCCAAGGCCGCCGGCCAGAACCGGGTCTGGAAGGTCGAAATCTTCGGTATCGGCAAAGGCGCCCTGTTCAGCAAGAACGTCGGCAAGTCCGAGGGCTGGGATGTCTACGGCAAGAGCCACGAAATCCATGCCAAGCCCGGCAGCCTTACCTGGGCGACAACACCCAAGACGGCCTGCGACAACCTGATGAAGGAAAAGCTCGCCGGCGGCATGACCAAGGCGCAGGTGCTTTCGAACGACCGCAAAACCACCGCCCTGGCCTTCATCGGCTTCAGCGCCTATGCCGACTCCAAGGCGAACAACAAGAAGGGCAAGCACAACTCGGCGGACGGCGGCGAGATGCACCTCGACAACACCGCATACCAGGTGCAGGTCGTCTGCCGCGCGGCGCTCTGAGCCGGCATCGCCAGCGTGCAGGGGCGCAGCCGTCGTGGCTGCGCCCTTTCCGCATTCGTTAGCCAATGGCCAATAGCGAGTAGCGAATGGGGTTTCGCCGCCCTTGCCTATTCGCTACTCACTACTCGCCACTCGCTTGTTGGAGCCCCTCGATGCCCTCTCCCAATTCCGCCTTCTCCAAACTCGATGCACTGAGCCGCAAGCTCGAGGCCATCGAGCACGCGCAATCGATGCTGGGCGTCGACGAGGCGGTGATGATGCCGGTGGGCGGTGGTGAAAAGCGCGCCGAAACCATGTCGGTGCTGGCCGGCATGTATCACGAGATGGCGACCGCGCCGGAAGTCGGCGACTGGCTCGGCGACGCCGAAGCCGAGCCGCTCGACGAGATGCAGACGCTTGCCATCCGCGAGTTCCGCCGCGTTCACACCAACATGACCTGCCTCTCCGCCGATTTCGTCAGGAAGCAGGTGAACGCCCGCATCCGTGCCGAGCAGTTGTGGCGCGAGTTGCGCCCCTCGGGCGATTGGGCCGGCTTCCTGCCGGCGTTCGAGGGCCTCGTGGCGACGGCACGTGAGGAAGCGCAACTGCGCGCCGACGTGCTCGGCCTCTCACCCTATGACGCGCTGATGGAACAGTATGACCCCGGCAACCGCGTCGCCGAGGTGGCGCCGGTGCTCAATGACCTCAAGACCTTCCTCAAGGATTTCGTCCCGGCGGCCCTCGCCCATCAGGAAGAAAAGCTGGCGAGACGCCCGCTGAAGCCGCTGAACGCCCCTTTCGCCATCGACAAGCAGAAGGCCCTGGGCCTCGTGATGATGGAAGCCGTCGGCTTCGATTTCGACCACGGCCGCCTCGATGTTTCGCACCACCCGTTCTGCGGCGGTGTTCCCACAGATATCCGCATGACCACCCGCTATGCCGAGGGCGAGTTCCTCACCTCGCTGATGGGCATTCTGCACGAAACCGGCCACGGCCTTTACGAGCAGGGGCTGCCCAAGGAGTGGACGCACTGGCCGGTGGGACGGGCCCGTGGCATGGCCATGCATGAGAGCCAGAGCCTGTTCGTCGAAAAGCAGATCGCCCGTTCGCCCGAGTTCTGGGAATGGGCCATGCCGCATGTGCGCGAGAAGCTGGGTGAGGCCGCCATCGCCGGCTGGGACCTCGAGGACGTCCTCGCGCATGTCCACTTCATCGAGCGCGGCCTGATCCGCGTCGATGCCGACGAAGCCACCTACCCGCTGCATGTCATCCTTCGCTTCGAGCTGGAGCAGGACCTGATCAGCGGCAAGCTGGCGCCCAAGGATGTGCCGGAAGCCTGGGACGCCAAGATGCGCGAGTATCTGGGGCTCTCGACCATCGACAACATGAAGGATGGCCCGATGCAGGATGTGCACTGGCCGTCGGGCGCTATCGGCTATTTCCCGAGCTACACGCTCGGCGCCATCATCGCGGCGCAGCTGTGGAGCGCCATCGAACGCGACCAGCCCAACGCGCGCGAGGATATGCGCAACGGCCGCTTCGTCGGTATCAACGATTGGCGGCGCGAGAACGTCTGGAGCCAGGCCAGCAAGTACTCGACACCTGAGCTGCTGCAGCGCGCCACCGGCGAGAAACTGAACGCCAAGCACTTCCAGGAGCACCTGACGCGCCGCTACCTGAGCTGATCGGGGGTCACCATGGCCAAGGATCGACCATCGGTCCTGCAGCCACTGCAGCACACGACGTTCCGCAACATCTGGGTTGCGAACCTTGTCTCGAGCTTCGGCGCCCTGATCCAGGGCGTCGGCGCGGCCTGGATGATGACGGCGCTGACCAACTCGGTCGACCTGGTGGCGCTGGTGCAGGCTTCGACCTCGCTGCCGATCATGCTGTTCTCGCTGCTCGGCGGCGCCATCGCCGACAACTTCCCGCGCCGCCGGGTGATGCTGGTGGCGCAATTCTTCATGCTCGCGGTCTCGGCGCTCTTGACCCTCAGCGCCCTACTCGGCCTGATCACCCCCTGGCTGCTGCTGACCTTCACCTTCCTCATCGGCTGCGGCACGGCGCTGAATAACCCCTCCTGGCAGGCCTCGGTGGGCGATCTGGTGCCGCGCTCCAGCGTCGGCTCGGCGGTGGCGCTCAATTCGATCGGCTTCAACCTCTCTCGTAGTCTTGGGCCCGCCGTCGGCGGCATCATCGTCGCCGTGGCCGGCGCCGCGGCGGCATTCGCCGTCAACCTCGTGAGCTATCTGGGGCTGGTATTCGTGCTGCTGCGCTGGAAGCCGGCCCCTGCCCCCGCCGGCCTGCCGCGCGAAGCGGTGGGCGCCGCGATGTTTGCCGGCATCCGTTACATGGCGCTGTCGCCGCAACTGGGCAAAGTGCTGGTGCGGAGCTTCATCTTCGGCCTCACCGCCAGCTCGGTGCTGGCGCTGCTGCCGGTAGTCGCAAGCCAGATCCCCGGCGGCGGACCACTGGTCTATGGCCTGCTGCTCGGCGCCTTCGGCCTCGGCGCCGTCGGCGGCGCACTGATCAGCGCCCGGCTGGCCGAGCAGTTCTCCAGCGAAGCCATCGTGCGCCTGGCCTTTATCGGCTTTGCCATCTGCGCCGCCGTCACCGGGCTCAGCCCGTCGCCCTGGTTGACCGGCATCGCGCTGCTGCTTGGCGGCGCCTGCTGGGTGCTTGCCTTGACGCTGTTCAATGTCACCGTTCAGCTCTCGACGCCGCGCTGGGTGGTGGGCCGCTCGCTATCGCTCTATCAGACCGCGACCTTTGCCGGGCTCGCGGCCGGTAGCTGGCTCTGGGGCCTTGCCGGCGAGGAGTTCGGCGTCAGCACCGCATTGGTCGCCTCGGCCATCGCGCTGGTCATCGGGGCGGGCGTCGGGCTGGTGCTGTCGATCCCGCCACGAGTGCTGCTCGACCTCGATCCTGCCAATCGCTGGCAGGAGCCGCAGATCGCCCTGCCGATCGAGCCGCGCTCCGGCCCGATCGTCATCAGCATCGAGTACCGGATCCGCCCGCAGGACGTGCGCGAGTTCCTGCGCGTCATGGCCGACCGCAAGCGGGTGCGCATGCGCGACGGGGCCCGCGACTGGGTGCTGCGCCGCGACCTCTCGGAAACCGACGTCTGGGTCGAGAGCTACAAGAGTCCGACCTGGACCGAGTATGCCCGGCACAACCAGCGCCTCACCCATGCCGACGAGGTGATCGGCGAACAGTTGCGCAAGCTGCACCAGGGGCCGGAACGCCCGGTGGTGCGCCGGATGATCGAGCGTCCACCCAACTGGTTCGCGGCGATTGCCGCCAACCGCACGATCGATCCGCCGTGACGACCGAAAGTCGCGGAAACAAGCCCGACCGCCCCTCTCCCCTGAGGGGAGAGTGTAGTGCAGCTAGGACCTTGAGGTCCGTAGCGGAGCTAGGGTGAGGGGTTCAGCCTCTCAGCATGCTGGCACTTACAGCGTAGCGCACCGCTTCACCCCTCATCCGGCGCTTCGCGCCACCTTCTCCCCTGAGGGGAGAAGCGACAGAAGCGCCGGCGCTGGATCTTTGAGCGGCTCAGTTGTCTGTCCCCAAAGGTTGACATCTCAGCGATCATCCCTATTTTCCGCGCATCCGCAGCACCAACCGGCAGGTCCCCATGGATATCCGCATGACCGATCAAACCACCCTGATCCGTCACCCGGAGTCCAACCATGCCCGGTTCCATTTCGCTCAAAGCGGTGAGCTACAAGACGCCTGACGGCGTCACCCTCTTCTCAGATCTCGATCTCTCCTTCGGCCCGGTTCGCACCGGCCTGATCGGTCGCAACGGCACGGGCAAGACCACGCTGCTGAAGCTGCTGCTCGGCGAACTCGCGCCCAGCGGCGGCGAGATCGTCGTGTCCGGCACGCTCGGCGTGCTGCGGCAGACGGTGCAGCGCTCCGACGCCAGCGTCGCGGACGCCCTCCGTTGCACCGAGCAGCTGGCTCGGCTCGATCGGCTCGAGACCGGCACCGGCTCGGTCGAAGACGCCGAGGAGGCCGATTGGCTGTTGCCGGCGAGGATCGAGACTGCCCTTGCCGATGTCGGCCTGCCGGCGCTTGCCCTCGACCGCCCCACCGCCACGCTGAGCGGTGGCCAGCGCACCCGTCTGTCGCTGGCCGCGCTGCTGATCGAGCAGCCGGATATCCTGCTGCTCGACGAGCCCACCAACAATCTCGATCGCGACGGCCGCGCCGCGGTGACGGAGCTGCTGAAACGCTGGCGCGGCGGCGCCATCGTGGTCAGCCACGATCGCGCCCTGCTGCGTGAGATGGATGCCATCGTCGAACTCACCACCATCGGCGCCCGCACCTATGGCGGCAACTGGGACCTCTACCAGGAGCGCAAGGCCATCGAGCTCGCAGCCGCCGAGCAGGGTCTCGCCAGCGCCGAACGCACCCTCGATGAACTCGACCGCAAGACCCAGCTGATGCGCGAGCGCAAGGCCAGGAAGGACGGCGCTGGCGCCCGCAAGGCGGCCAAGGGAGACATTCCGCGCATCATGCTGGGTGGCATGAAGATGAATGCAGAAAACACCAGCGGCGAGCAGATGAAGCTCAGCGAACGGCGACGCGCCTCGGCCAGCACCGCCCTCGCCGCCGCCCGGGCCGAGATCGAGGTGCTGCAGCCGATGTCGGTGCGGCTCGAGCCGAGCGGCCTCGCCAACGGCACCACCGTCCTGCAGCTCGATCGGCTCACCGGCGGGCCAGTGCCCGACGCCCCGGTGATCAGAAACCTGAGCTTCGCGATCACCGGTCCGGAACGGGTAGCGATCACCGGGCCGAACGGCTCGGGCAAGACCACCCTGCTCCGCCTGATCACCGGCGCGCTCGCGCCGCAGAGCGGTGCCGTCCGCATCGCGCGCCGGCATGCCCTGCTCGACCAGGAGGTCAGCCTGCTCGATCCGCGTCAGACCATTCGCGAGAACTACCTGCGGCTCAACCCTGATGACGGCGAGACCACGGCCCGCTCCGCCCTCGCCCGCTTCATGTTCCGCGCCGACGCCGCATTGAAGCCGGTCGGGCAGTTGAGCGGCGGCGAAATGCTGCGCGCCGGGCTGGCCTGCACCATCGGCAGCGGCAAGCCGCCCGAGCTCTTGATCCTCGATGAGCCCACCAACCATCTCGACATCCACGCCATCGAGGCCGTGGAGGCCGGGCTCGGCGCCTATGACGGCGCGCTGCTGGTGGTCAGCCACGACCGAGACTTCCTCGAGACGATCGGCATCGAGCGCGAAATCGTGTTGAACTAGCGCGGCTTGAATATATCCGGCCAGTTTACAAATGCGGTGGCGCAGGCCTATCGTTGTTGATCCGGCGGAGGAGTTCAAAGGAGCCGCCGGATCATAACAATGAGGGGAGGTTTCGATGCGCAACGCGTCGACGATGACTGCTGCCCTGCTGGGCACGCTATTGCTCTCTACTGCCAGTGTTTCGGCCGCCGACATCAAGATCGGCTTCCTGCCGGGCGTGGTCGATCCGTTCTACCAGGTCATGCAACTGGGCGTCGAAGCGGCGGCCAAGGATCTTGGCGTCGAGGTGGTGACGCAGGTGCCGCCGACCTGGGGCGTCGAGGCGCAGACCCCGATCCTCGATGCGATGGTGGCGCGCGGCGACCTCAACTACATCATCACCGCGCCCACCGATAAGGATCAGATGGTGGCGCCGCTGCAGGCAGCGCTCGATGCCGGCATCAAGATCATCACCGTCGACACCTTCCTCGGTGACGGCGACTACGCCAACGGCCCGGTGACCTTCCCGATCAGCTATATCGGCTCCGACAACGTCGAAGGCGGTCGTATCTCCGCCCGCGGCCTCGCCAAGGCGATCGGCGGCAAGGGCACGGTCTACATCAACTCCACCAACCCCAACGTCTCGTCGGTCGAAGGCCGCGAACAGGGCTTTGCCGAGGTGATGAAGAACGAGTTCCCCGATATCAAGGTGCTCGGCCCCGACTACAACCTCGATGACCAGAACAAGGCCGCCCAGCAGACTGCTGCGGTGATCGAGCAGAACCCCGACCTCGCCGGCGTATTCGGCACCAACGTGTTCAGCGCCGGTGGCGCCGGTAACGCGGTGGTCAATGCCGGCCTCGGCGGACATGTGCAGGTCGTCGCCTACGACGCCACCGCCGAAGCCATCGAGCTGATGAACAAGGGCGTGGTGTCCTTGGTCCTGGCGCAGAAGCCGTTCGACATGGGCTACATGGCGGTGCAGTTCGCCGTCGCCGACGCTGCCGGTGTCACCAGCCTGCCGCGCCGCGTCGAAACCGGCTTTGCCATCATCGACAAGGACAATGTCAGCGACCCGAACTACTCGCGCTTCATCTACAAGGTCGGCAACTGATCACGCCAGGAACGGCCGGGGCTGAGGCCCCGGCCGCCTCAGCCACTCCACCATCGGGGCGCCCGTGACCGACAGCAAGGCAATTCCAGCGGAGCCGCGGCTCCCGCCGGACAAGCGTTTCATCCTTCTCGCCAGCCGGCTCTGGGCTTGGGTGTTCCTCGGGTTGATGATCGTCTTCTTCATCATCGCCGTGCCGCTGGCCGGCGGCGCGACGTTCCTGACGTTGCGCAACGCCATGAACATCCTCGTCGCCATCACCCCGGTGCTGCTGCTCGGGCTGGGGCAGACCTTCGTCATCATCTCGGCGGGCATCGACCTCAGCGTCGGCTGGGTGATGAGCCTCGCCTCGGTGGTCTCGGCCCACGCCATCCGCGCTTCGTTCAACGCGGGCGCACCACTGCTGCTTGCCGCGACCCTCGGTTTCCTCGCCGCGGTCGGTGCTTCCGCCGGCGTCGGCCTGGTCAACGGGCTGATCATCGCCAAGCTCAAGGTGCCGGCCTTCATCGTGACGCTCGGCTCATCCTTCATCGTCCGCGGCATGGCGCTCTTGTTCTCCGAGAACACCACCGTGATTGGCCTCCCCGCCGAGATCCGCGACTACGGCAATGAATCGCTGTTCTACGTGGTCAACGGCGAAGGCGGCGGCTTCTATGCGTTCTTCCGGCCCGATGTTACCGGCGCCATGCTGCGCCAGATGGATCGCATCTTCACCTGGCCGGTGGTGATCACCGCCATCGTGGTGCTCATCTGCATGTTCATTCTCAACCGCACCCAGTTCGGCCGGCACACCTACGCCATCGGCGGCAACATGCAGGCGGCGCTCCGCACCGGCATTCCGGTCGATCGCCATATCGTCAAGCTCTACATGCTGAGTTCGGTCACCGCCGGCATCGCCGGGTTCCTCTCGACGCTGCGTTTCACTGCCGGCTCGGCAGTGATCGGCGACCCGCTGCTGCTCAGCTCCATCGCCGCGGTGATCATCGGCGGGGTCAGCCTGTTCGGCGGCGCCGGCTCGATCGTCGGCACGGTGATCGGCGCGCTGATCATCGCAGTGCTGACCACTGGCCTCGTGATGATGAACGTCCAGGCCTTCTGGCAATTCATCGTCGTCGGCGCCGTGGTCATCATCGCCGTGCTGATCGACCAGTCGCGCGACCTGATCCTCGGTCGCCGCGGGAGGGGATCATGAGCGAGCCCGTACTGTCGATCCGTAACCTCACGAAGCGCTTCGGCGGCCTCACCGCCGTCAACACTGTCAGCCTTGACATCAATCCCGGCGAGGTGGTGGCATTGCTCGGCGACAACGGCGCCGGCAAGTCGACGCTGATCAAGTGCGTCTCCGGCGTCCACCTGCCCGACGAGGGCGAGATCCGCTTCGAGGGCAAGCCCGTGAGCTTCCCCAAGCCGATCGACGCCCGTAGCGCCGGCATCGAGACGATCTACCAGGACCTGGCGCTCGCCAACAATCTCGACGTGCCGGCAAATATCTTCCTCGGCCGCGAGGTGAAGCACCGCTTTCTCGGCGGGCTGATCAACACCCTCAACGACAAGCTGATGCTGGCCGAATCCGAGCAGAGCCTCGCGACGCTCGACATCCAGTTCCCCAGCCTCACCCAGCCGATCGAAAGCCTTTCCGGCGGCCAGCGCCAGGCCGTCGCCATCGCCCGCGCCATCTACTGGAAGGCGCGGCTGATGATCATGGATGAGCCGACCAACAACCTCGGCGTGCCCGAACAGCAGAAGGTGCTGGAACTGATCCGCCGGCTCCGCGACCAGGGCGTGCCGGTGATCCTCATCACCCACACCATGCCCGATGTCTTCGCCGTCGCCGACCGCATCGTGGTGATGCACCGCGGCCGCAAGGTCACCGAGAAGCGCACCGGCGAAACCAACGCCACCGAGTTGGTGCAGTACATGGTCGGCGCACTGGACGACAACCGCGAGGCTGCGGCGTAGCGGGCGTCGTCGAGCGCGCCTGATGCTCCGGGCCGCCGTGGTTGTCGGAGCAGCGACCGAAGCCGGCAGTCCCAGCCGGTACGGCAGCGCTCACCGCGGGCGCGCGCGCCTGTCCAGAATGGCCTCAGCTTCGTCGAGGAAAGCCGATCGAGGGTCATAGGCCTTGGCGTAGGACGCAAACTTCGCGGTCCCCTCCATCGGCGCGCTCAGCAGCCTGCGAAGCTTCTCGGCGGTGTCGCGGCGGCCGATGCGACTTAGCCGGAAGCCAAGCTCGTGGTGCTCGATCCGGGCGGCGTAGTCGAACTGATCGTAGTCATGCGGGGCTGCCAGCATGGGTTTTCCTGCCGCAATACAGGCGTTGGTGATGCCCGCGCCGCCATGATGGATCACCGCTTCGAAGCGCGACAGATACTGGTCGTAGGGCACAAAGGCATAGGCCTCGACATTGCCTTCGGAAAACAGGGGCGCGCTTGACCGCTCCGATGGCCTGCCCAGGGACACTACGAAGCGGATATCGGGGAACGAGCCCGCCAGGGCCCTGGCTTCGTCGATAAGCGTGTGTTTGGCCCACGGAAGATGGGTGCCGAGGGTGATGAGGACCGAACGGCCCGGCTTCAGGTCCAGCGCCTGCGGTGGTTCGGGGTTACCGTGCATCGGACCGATAAACCGGACAGCGGCCGGCCAGTCGCGCTCGAACTCCAGCTCCTTGATCCCCAGGGCGAGGATCCGATCGCGAGAATAGATGGCTTCGCTGCCATCCGATCGGAGCCGCTTCAGCCCCACCGCCGCCATCTGCCGCCGGAAAAGTCCGGCAAGAAACCCCTTCCCGGCTTTGACACCTGCCCAGCCCACGCGGTCGCGCAGCCGGCCCAACGGTCCCGGCATGGGCTTGAGCCCACCGAGGTAGCTGGGCGGGCCCGACCTGCCCTCGAGGGCGAAAGGGGTGGGAAGGGTCGTTATCCACGGCAGCTTCAGGGCGTCGGCGGCCAGGCCCGGCGCAACGGTGATGAAATCGGCGATGATGAGATCGGGCAGGTCGACGGCCCATCGTTCGACAAGCTCATCGCGAACGGCACGGATTGCCGCGAACGAGGCGCGCAACTGACGGGCGATCCGGACGGGATGCACGCCAACCTTGTGGGGCGAGTCGGCGATCACTTCGAGTGCGTCGCCACGAAGGGAGGGCGGCGCAAAGGCACGCAGTCCCACATCGGCGAGCACCTCGAGCTTGGCGTGTCCCGTCACGACTTCCACCGCGTGACCTGCAGCCTGCGCCGCCAGCGCCAACTCGACCAGGGGATTCAAATGCCCAGCGAAGGGCGGGGACACAAAGCAAAGCCGGGCCATAGCTTAACTCTTCTCCAACAGCAGCCGTTCGGCCGAGGTTCGCAAGGCATCGCGTGCAACGGCATCGTGCCAGTAGTCCATATGACCGCAGATGGTTTGGCACGCGATGGGCGCGCGATAGAGCAAGCGGCTCCAAAGATCGGCCGTACCTTGAACCGCGCGGAAGCCGACGCCGTCAAAGCGCGGCGCGCTCCCGACCGGTCCGAGCGCCAGCACTTCGATCCGAACCTCCGGCGTGCGCTGCAGATGCGGCCAGGCGGCCTCGAGAATTTGCAGGCCGCAACTGCCCGTGACGAGCAATGTGCCTCTGCTGGCCGAGGCCAGGATGGGCTGAAGAGCACGGGCTACGGCCCTCCCATAGGCTGGCTCGCGTCGCGCCCACAAGTACTGGCGAGCGTTCTGAAGACAGGCCTCCAGCAAGCCCACCGGCGGGTTGGACGCCGAGACTCCGTCGAAGGGAAACCCAGTAAGAGCCACCTCAATTGGGAGGTCGGCCAGCGAAGTGAGAAAGTCGGCCTGAGCGGTCGAGAGCGGGCTGGAGCGAAGATTGCTCTGACCCGTGGCCAAGAGAAGGCGATGCTCGCAAGGTGGCCAGACGACTTTGGCGGCGGCAGCGATCCGGTTGAAGTGGGTCCGCTTACTCATAGGTGATCCGCTCGTCGCTCATCCGAATGCGGCGGCGGCGCCAGTTGAAGCGGTTGGGGCTGACCAGGGCGAAAATAATGTGGAACGGCGTCAGCAGGTCGGCCGCGGCCTCATAGGCCAGGTCGGTGACGCTGCCGGCAGGCCCGCCCAGACGACGACGCAGCAATCGGTTGGCTCCAGCCTTCAGAACGAGCAGCGCCAGCGCGCCCAGGGCCCACAGCCACCCTGCAGCCAGCCCGACCGCCAGCAGAACCGGCGGCAGCAGGGTTGGGATCAGGATCAGCACAAGGCTGAAGAGCGAACGGTTCTCACGCAGATAGCGGCTTCCGAATATCATCCAGCGCCGCATGATGCCGAAGTAGTGGCTCGCACCCGTAACGCTCGTCGAGATCGGATGCAGCACGTCGGTCTGGATGATCGGCGCGTCCATTCCGCGAAAAAGCGAGGCGATGGCATAGTCGTCGGTCAGGCTGCCGCGGATGGCCTCGAAGCCGCCGGCTCGGGACAGCTGAGCAAGCTCGGCAACGTAGAACATGCCGTTGATGGTGCGGGCAGCGCCGACCATGCTGGCGGCCGGATAGGTAAGCAGAGCCGACCCGTTCACGAAGCCGGAAACCAGGCGCGACCATCCATTGGCCTTGTTGACATAAATGGGCAGGCCCGTCGCCAGGCCGGCGGTCACCAGGCTGGAGACGGCCCGGGCGAGACCGCCTGATGGCAGCACGGTGTCATCGTCGAGTACGGCCAGGTAGCGGGTCTCGACGAGAGGAAGGGCGCGGGCGAGCTTCGCCACCTTGGGGTTTTCTCCGTCCCGCGGCGGCGGCCCCAGAACCACCCTGACCCGCGGCGGCGGCGCCAGGCTCTCGGCGATTGCCCGAGCCTCGAGGTCGTCCTCATCTATCAGCCAAAGGAACCGCGCCTCTGGCGTCTGGCTGAGATTGCCTGAAAGGCAAGCAGCCAGGGTCGGATCGCCGCTGAGGATCGGTTGCAGCACGGTCACTTCGGCGAGGTCGACGGACGGAGCCGGATGCTGGGCGCGGCGTCCCAGATAACCCCAGCTCAGGATGGCGCGGACCGCCGTCAGCAGGCTGTAGATGGCGAACAGAACCCCGGCCGCGATACTCACGCCGACCTCATCTGTTCAGCCTGCCATTGGACAAAGGCGTTGAGGCCATCCGCGAAGCTGACCGGAGGGGCGCCGAGCTCGCCGACGGCCTTCCGCGTGTCGATCGTCTTGGAGTATGCGAGGCTCGCCACCCCAAACTTCGTGACGGGTGGCTCCCGCCAATTCTGCAGCCAGCGCGAGGTCAACTCGAACGCTCCTGCCAGGGCCATGGCCGTTCCTACGCCAAGTTCCAGCCGCGGCTCGGGCAGACCGAGGCGGCTCAGTACCGCAGCCAGCAGAGCCGGCGTCTCCATCGACTGTTGATCGGCGAGGTTGAAGACGCCGCCATGGCCGCCCTCCAGGATCCGCTCCAGGAACCAGCACAGATTGTCGATATAGAGCAGGCTGATGCTCGGAACTTTGCCGTCCTGCCGCTTTAGCCTGGGCAGCACGCCTTTGGACGCCGCGTGCAGGATGCGAGGAAAGACCACGGTGTCGCCGGGCCCGTACACGGCGCGAGGCCGAACGATCGTCGAGGTCAGCGACGAAGCCACAACCATGGCCTCGCCGCGGCGCTTGCTGGCCGCATAGAGATTGATCGGTCGTTCGGGCCAGGGCGTGCCCTCCGCCAGGTTCAACTGGTCGGCGAAGGCGTATTGAACGGCGCTCGAGGAGATGAAGACAAAATGCGGAACCGCCTTCGCCTCGGCCCACGCCAGGACGTTTCGCAGGGCGACGATGTTCGCCGCTTCATAGTCCCGCGGTGCAGCCCACGGCGAGGCCAGGGCCGCACAATGGACAAGGACATCGCAAGGTCCGACCGCGTCCGGCAACGGGTGGGTCAGGTCATGCTGAACGTGCAGATCGCAGGCGCCCCGCCGAGGCGGCGAGCGGCTCAGCCCGACGACCGTCGTCCCTGCACGCCGCCGCAGCCAGACACCGAGCGCACCACCCACGAAACCGCTGGATCCTGTGATCAGAACCCGTCTGGTCATGGGTGCACGGCCGATTGTACTGCCAAGATCGCCCGCCCGATGATGCTGAAACCCGGGATGCTCCGGCCCCCCTGGAGTCGTTGCCCCTCTGAGCTGCCGATCAATCCACACTCGATCGCGGTTGCACAAGGCGCGTCGTGGTTGAATCTCACGGCTGCCATCGCCTTTCGACGCGTCGCAGTTTTCGCGCGCTGACCTCAAGCACCGGCGCGATGATCACCTCGATGGTCGCCCTGGCCCCGATCGCCCCCAGCGCGCGTCCGAGTGCAGCCTTCGCCGCCTCGGCCGCAGGCGCCGATGCCAGCGAAAGCTCGAGCCGATCCGCCGCCGTCTGCACCAACCGGAAGTCGTCGATGCGGCGATCCGCCCCCACGATGGCATTGCGCATCACATCGGGCGTCACCGTCACCATGCCGCCCACCCCTGGCAGATGCAGCAGGTCGTCCATCCGCCCCTCGACCTGCGCCACCGCCTGCAACGGCGAACCACATGGACAAGGGGCGGGCTGCAGACGAAGCAGGTCATTCATCCGGTACCGCACCATCGCCTGTGTCTGCCGACTGAAGTCGGTGATGATCGGCGTCACCAGGTCGCTTCCCGACACCGGGTGTTCGTACTCAAACTTCACGCAGTCCTCGCACAGATGCAGCGTACCGTGTTCGCAGGCGACGCCGAGCAGCCCCTCCGTCGCCATGTAGATCTCGCGCACCGTGACATCGAAACGCGCTTCAATGATCTCACGGTCGCGCGGATCGAGCACCTCGGCAGCTGAAAAAACATGGCGAACCCGCCGCAGCGGCCCGCCATGCTGCGAGAGCCAGCGCAGCACCTTGGGTGGCGCAATCAACGTGTCCGGGTCCAGCGCCGCGACGCCCTCGCCACATGCCGCGAGGCCCTGCTTCAGGTCGAAGAATTTGAGCTTCAGCAGCCCACCCCGCGCCGCCGCGTAAAGACTGGTATCGAGCGGCAGGATCAGCGCAATGCGGGCCCGCCGAAGCCGCGGCATAGTCTTGGCGATCATCGTCCCGAGCCAGCGCCAGCGCTCCGCTTCGGAAATCACATAGAGCCCGCGGTTGCCGCTCGTTCCGGTGCTCGCTCCGACATAGAACTCGCCGCGGCGGCCACCGCTTATCAGCGCCGCCCACCCCTCGTCCGCCGTAATGCCCGGCACGTTGAAATCCTGGAATCGCGACATCAACGTGCGCTTGTCGACGACCGGCAGTCCCTCCAGCCCGCTCGCCTCGTTGTTCCGATAGAAGGGCAGCCGCGGCAACACCTCTCGCAGCAATCGCGCCAATTGGCCCTTCTGCCACGCCTCGATATCCGCCCGCGTCCGCAGTTTGCGCGCCAGCCGGCGCGTTCGCCACCACGCCGCGAGTGCCTCCCCCTGCGGCCAGATGCTCATGCCGACACCCGGTCATGACAGAGAATCACGCGCCCGCCCGCTCGACGGAACCCCGCCACCAACCCGGCCGACTTCCGCATGGCCGCTTCATCCTCGTAAACGATCCGCGCGATGCGACCGGGCATCCGATCGTCGAGGGCATCTGCCAACCACGTCGTGTCGGTTGCATAAAGCAGCGGCGGACCGCTCTGGGCCCACAGCAGCCCGAAGTGACCGATGGCGTGCCCCGGCAGGTCGACGGCAAGGCAACTGCCGTCGCCCCAGACGTCGCGCCCCGTGCCAAGACCAAACGGTGCCGACCTCTCCGGCAGCGTCTCTATGGGCAGTAGCCGGCTCACGAAATCCGGCGGCATCAGCTCGGAGAAGATGCCGCTGTGCAGACGTTGCCCGTTCCGCATCCGAACGATCGCCTGCCACGCCGCCCGCGAGGCGATGAACCTCGCGTTGGGAAAGTCGCGCAGCGCCGCCACGTGGTCGGCATGAAAGTGCGTGACGACAATCCGGCGCACATCGGTCGCCGTGTAGCCGGCTCGCTGCAGCGCCGCGAGCGGCAAGTCGTCCTCGACCAGCCGCGGACGCAGTACCGCATTGTAGAGTTTCAGCGCCGTGCTCCGTTGCGCGGCGCGCGTGACGCGTGGACCGTATCCTGTATCGATGAGTACGGGACCGAACTCGGGATGCTCCAGCATGCCGTAGCGCACGCCGAGCGCGATCCGTCTCCACGATCCGGCGCGCAGCACGACGCGTTCCGGCACCTGCACAATGGCGCTGTTGAGGAACCGGGGAGCACTCATTGGCGCCTCAGGTGACCACTGCCAGCCCGCCAAAGGAGATGCCCGCCGAGGTGCCGAGCAGCAGGGCTCGCCGGCCCTTCCCGAGCCGCCCCTCCATTCGAGCGAAATGCAGGGCGCTCGGCAGCGAGGCCGCGACCTGGTTGCCGAAGTCGCGCACGATGTTGACCACCGCCGCGGGAGCGAAGCCCGAGCGCCGCGCCAGATGCGCCAGCGCGCCCGGGCTCGCCTGGTGCGGCACCACCACATCCACATCACCGCGTTCCCATCCGGCCTGCGCGAGCAAGCGATCGAGAAACGCGGGAAAGTGCTTCGCCGTCAGCTTGTAGAGCGCCTCGCCGTTCATCTCGAACAGCGAGTGCCGCGCATATTCCGCCGGCTCGTTGTGATAGTCATATCGCGTCCCACCGGAGCCGATGCGGCATGCGTCAAACGCGGACGGGTACGTCTCCATCGCCGCCGCGGCGAGGTGTGCAGTGCCATCGCCGGCCGAAAACACTGCCGCCGCTGCACCATCGCCGAACAAGGCAGCCGTGAGCGGGTCATCATTCCAGGGCAGCGCGCGCGACGCCACCTCTGACGCCACGATCAGCCCCCGCCGGTACCGCCCGCTCGCCAGCAGCGACGCCAGCATGTCGAGCGCCGTCAGGAAACTGAGGCAGGTCGAGTTGATGTCGAAGGCCGCGCAGGTCCCATCGGCGATGCCCAGCCGCTGCTGGATCAGCGGCGCCGTTGCCGGAATCGATTGATACGGCACAGCCGCCGCAAACAGGATCACATCGATCTCGCCGGGGGAAACCCCGGCCGACTCGAGTGCCCGCCGACCAGCGGAAACAGCGAGATCGACCTGGTCCTCGTCGTCGCAATAGTAGCGGCTGAGCACACCGGTACGGCGGTAGAGCCACCCCTGTGGTTTCCCAATTCGCCCATCCAGGTCGGCGGAAGATGTGGCGCTGGCGGGCGTCGCCGCACCTGTGCCGTCAAGGCGTATGGGGAGCTTCATCTCACTGGCGGGCCGCCCTGATTTCGCAAGAGCATACGGACCCGCCCCAATCGCCGCAACGGCATGCCTGAGGTTTCACCAGGGCCGTGATGGGATCATGGCCCCGGCGTTCGAAGAACGCGGTGGCTAGGCGATCACGCTAGTCAGCATGGCCGTGCGGTACATCATCCAGCCGATGCAGGAGTGCGGATCGTGACCGAAGCTCGTCAGCTGGGCGAAGCTGCTCGGTGGCAGGAACTTGTATCCCGCCGGAGGATTGGCGCGAGGAGTCTGGGTGTAGCAGCTCGACACCGCTCCGGGAGACGTGGTGAGCTCCGCTGGATTGCCGATGATGAACGGGCTGTCGAAATCAATGACTTCCCGCACCAGGCCTGATGGTCTCATGGCGTTGATGAACAGCTTCATTGCGCCGATGCCCGAACTGAAGCTGGCGACGCCGACATCGGTCAAGAACGGCGGAGGGAGAAAACCCAACGGATCGAAGGTCGACTGTATGGCGGCGGTGATGTGACTGAGCGTGGCGACCGGATCCGTGGTGAACATGTTGGCCGCGCCCCCCTGCAGGGCGGCCATCGTGGTGAACGGAACAAGCATGGCGACCTGGCGAGCCCCGGCGATCTGGCCGCCTTCCATCGCGACGTAGCGCTGCATCGTGCCGGACCAGCCGCCGGTGAATGTCGGGTAGTCGGCCTCGCGAGCATGGACCTCCACATTGGGCGGGAAACCCTGCTGTACGGTGGGATGAAAGAACACCTGAACCTTGGTGAAATCGGTCGTCCCCAACGGGACCGCGGCCCCCACCCAGAATACCGCGTTGTCCTTGGTTACCTTGAACAGAAGGTTGTGGATGGTCGTCGTCAGCGGCTCCTCCTCGAGGAAGCTCCCGACCATGACGGGCTTGATCACCGGGTTGGTCACCGGGTGAGGCAGCGTTTCCGATAGCGGGTTCACCTGCGTTACTGTGATGATCACTCTTACCTCCAGTTGCTGTCCGGCGATCGCAGCGCCCGCCTGTGGTTGGAGGCGAACGCCTTCGCCGGCACTTTGCTGCGGGGACGGCTAGAACGGTACAGCCGCCTGGCGGAGCGCGATGTCGAGCGCGCCCTGCAGGACGAAGTCGACACCACCGGCAGGCAGCAGATTCGCGGTGCGAAAGGCGGCGATTGCCGACGTCGTCGGGCCATCCAGCACACCGCTGACGCTTCCCGCATTGAACCCGAGCGCCATCAGTCCCTGCTGGATGCCGGCAACAGTGCCGGTATTGATCCGAACCTCGGGCGGAGTGCTGCCGATAGCGCCCGAGGGGATGCGTTGACGAAGGTCAAAGTGCTGAACGTCGCCACACTCGTTGCCGAAATCGCAGATTCCCCATCGCATGAGTGGATTGACGAGTACCACCGATGCATCTCCGCCCAGTGTTGTGACCACCTCTTCGCGCAGATTCAGAAATCCGTTGGCGGGGTTGCGTGTCTCCACCGGCGCCAGCGACGTTGCGTTGAACTGCATGGGAACCCGCACAACCTCATAGTCGCGCAGGATCTGCCGGTACCAAAAGTCTACGCTGAAATCCCACCCTGGATGAGTGACTGGGAACGCAAAGCCCGAGACGATTGCGGCGATCCGCGCGCGAGCATCGGCTTCGAGGAGCCGCTCGCCCTGCGGGATGCCGGCGTGAAGTTGCGCCAGGCTGGCCTTGTGGGCGTTGGCAACCATCGCGCGGGCGACGCGAGGTGGATTGTTGATACCTCCCGGCGGTGGCTTGGTGATGGGCGGCAGCGTCGGTTTGAACACCAGCCCCAGGTAGCGCTGCAGCACGTCTGAGATCGTCTTGAAGCGGCTGAATACGTCGGCGGTGGACTCGGCGCTGGCTCGCCCGCTGGCGTTGGCGACCGCCGAAGCGCTGGAGAAGAACGCTATGGCGCGATCGTAAACGGTGGTCACCAATACCCGCGCCATGATTATGCCGTTGGGGCCGCCCTTCTCGCCGGCATAGGTCACGCTGCCCCCGACCGGTGTGCGGATGGCGATGTAGGGGCATGTGTCATAGTTGACGTCCATGGCGTCACCTGGCGCATGTCCGCCATCATGGGTGACGCCGTGCGGTTGCCGGATCTGGGTCCAGTCTGTCCAGCTGCCGGCGAACGAACCGGCGGCGACCTCAGCCATGTAAGCAATACGCAACAGGTTGTCGGCGATCGTCAGCTTGACATCGAGGCTTGGGTTGACCCCGCCTTCGCAAGTATAGTCGAGGAAGTTCCGTGCGATCACTCGTTCCTCCCGCCCTCGGACGCATCTCGGCCTCACCATCGATGGAGATGATGAGAGCACACCGCAAGCCGTTGATGCGACATTGTCTAGAGCGATATCGAACCCGCGCCGGATAATGACCTTTCTGCTATTTCAGCAGCAACTATCCATGAGCCGCAACACGAGTTCGCGGCAATTGTTATTCGAGATCATGAAATACTTCAATGACATCATCGCCGGGCAAAACTCTGCCCGACGAGCCGCTTGGTCGGCGTATCTGCAAACGGCGCTTAACGGCACTGGCCAACAGCCGTGAGCGACTTGGTAGTGCCCCTGCCCCGCGCCCCGGCGACCGTACCCTAGGCTGCCATCCCCGAGCCGAGAAACAGGCTGGCCTTGTCGGCCATTGGTGCAAGCCCGAGCGGCGCGCCGGGTGCGATCTCGACGTCGCCCGGCAGAGCGGCGACGATCTGCTGACCGGAGGGCAGGCGCGCCACCGCCAGGGTTTCGTTGCCGAGCCGCTCCACCAGCACGACCTGCCCGCCGAGCCCCTGCCCGTTCTGAGCCAGATGGTGCGGGCGGAGGCCGACGGTCACCTCGTCACCAACATTGGCGGCAACGGCGGTCCTGGGCAGCACCAGCGTTCCGAGGTCACCGGAGGCGACCTTGACGCCAGTGCCGTCGATCGCTTCGACCCTGGCCTTCAAAAAGTTCATCTTCGGCGAGCCGATAAAGCCGGCGACGAACAGGTTGGCTGGGTGATGGTAGAGTTCGAGCGGCGAGCCGACCTGCTGCACCACGCCGGCGTTGAGCACCACGATCTTGTCGGCCAGCGTCATCGCTTCGACCTGGTCGTGCGTGACGTAGATCATCGTCGCCCCGAGGTCGGCGTGGAGCTTTGCCAGTTCCATGCGCATGTCGACGCGCAGCGCCGCATCGAGGTTGCTCAGCGGCTCGTCGAACAGGAACACCCCTGGATGCCGCACGATGGCGCGGCCGATGGCGACGCGCTGGCGCTGCCCGCCGGAGAGCTGGCTGGGCCGGCGCTCGAGCAGGTGCTCCATCTGCAGGATGCGGGCGGCCTCGGCCACCTTGGCGTCCTTCTCGACCTTGGGCGCCTTGGCGATGGTGAGTCCGAAGGCGAGGTTCTCGCGCACCGTCATGTGCGGGAAGATGGCGTAGCTCTGGAACACCATGGCGATCGAGCGATCCTTGGGCGGCAGGTCGTTGACCACCCGGTCGCCGATGGTCAGCGTGCCCTCGGAGATATCCTCGAGCCCGGCGATCATCCGCAGCAGGGTGGATTTGCCGCAACCCGAGGGGCCGACGAACACCACGAACTCGCCATCGGCGATGTCGATGTCGACGCCCTTGATCACCTCGGTGGAGCCGTAGACCTTCTGGATGGCCTTGAGCGACACGCTTGCCATAACTGCTACTCCGCTGCGTCTCTGATCGGGGTCACCGTGAGCAGGCCATCGGGCCCGACGGCAACCGGATCGGGGTCGGTGATGTAACCGGCGAAGTGCGCCTTGCCGGTATCGGCGAAACCGAGGATGCGCAGCCCGTCACTGGTCTCGACGATCCGCGCCGCGTAGCGCTGGCACGGCTCGGCGCCGTCGAGGAACGGGCCGGGCGCGATCTGCCAGGGGCCGCGCGGATCGTCGGCAACGAGGTAGTGCGTGCCGGTGACCGGATTCTGCGGGTTGAAGCGCCTGTAGGCCTCGGACCAGTGCTGACCGGAGGTGCAGAACAGGCAATACCACTTGCGCTGATGCTCGAAGACCTGCGGCACTTCGAGCTGGCCGAAGCCTCCGGAGAACACCGGCGGCTGCAGCGTCCAGGTCATCAGGTCCGGCGAAGTGGCGAAACCGATGGCGCCGCCGCCATTGGGCTCGGCAACGCCGGGGACGCGACCGGTGAAGTACATCAGCCAGCCCTTGCCGCCGGGGTCGCGCATCACCCAGGGGTCGCGCATGGCGCGATCATGCCAGTGGCCGATGGCGTGCTCGACCTCATATCGGGCCGCAGCTGGGCCTTCGAGATCGAGGCAGAGCCCGTTGCCGACACGCTGCCAGTTGTGCAGGTCGGTCGAGGTGGCGTGGCCGATGCGCTGGTAGAGCCCCTGCTCCGCCCGCGTCGTGCCGGTATAGAACAAATGCCAGAGCGCGTCGTCGCCGCGGATCACCGAGCCGGTCCAGGTGGTGTAGTCGTCCCAGGCCGGGCCGGCACTGGGCGCGAACGTCGTGCCCAGGTGCTGCCAGTCGATCAGGTTGTCGGACACCGCATGGCCCTGCGTGACGTTGAAATGGCGGAGGTCGGGGTCGCCGAGGCTCTTGTCGGCTTGCAGGAAGAACCCGTGCCAGCGCTGGCCGTCATTGACGTACCAGCTGTCCCAGATCCACTTCTTTTCGAGGGCAATGACCATGAGTAACTCCGTCAGCCTTTGACGCCGGTCGAGGCGATCGAGGCAATGAATGCGCGTTGCAGAAACAGGTAGAAAGCGAGCACCGGCACGGTGATCAGCGACAGGTACGCCATGATCTCGCCCCAGGCCCGGTTGAGCTGGAAGAAGTATTGCAGGCCCACCATCACCGGGCGGTAGCCTTCCTGCTGCACCACCATCAGCGGCCACAGGTACTGGTTGTACATGACGAGGAATTTGAGGATCGCCGCCGTCGCCAGCACCGGACCGGAAAGCGGCATCACCACCTTGCGGTAGACCTGGCCCCAGGTGGCGCCCTCGACGCGTGCCGCCTCGATCAGCTCGCCCGGCAGATCCTTGAAGTACTGCACGAACAGGAAAATCGTCAGCCCGTCGGCGATGAACGGCACGATCTGCACCTGGTAGGAGTTGAGCCAGCCGAAGCTCAACCCGTCGAGCCCCAGCCAGGGGAGTTTCGAGGCGATCAGCAGTAGCGGGATGGCGATGGTCTCGAACGGCACGATCAGCGTCGCAAGGATCGCCGTCAGCACCAGCTCACGGCCGCGCCAATCGACGAAGACGAAGGCAAACGCTGCGGCCGAGCAGATCAGCAGCGACAGGATCACCGTGACGCCGGTGACCAGCACCGAGTTGAAGATGAACAGCCCCACCGGGGCGCGCTTGAAGGCATCGGCATAGTTGTCGAGCGAGATATCGCCCACCGGCAGGAAAGCCGCAAAGCTGCCGGTATCGTTCAGCAGCTGCTGGTCGGGCTTGAAGCTCGACATCACCATGAAGATCAGCGGGAAGATGAAGATCACCGCGATCAGGATCAGCACGGCATAGCGTACCGCGAGGCGCAGGCCGCGGTTATCGGAGGCGATCGTCGCCATCACTGCTTCTCCCGGGTGAGGTAGCGCTGGATCAGCGAGATCGAGAACACGATGACGAACAGGATCACCGAGATGGTCGAGCCGCCGGAAATGTCCTGCTTGCCGTAGCCGCGCTCGACCGCCTGGAAGACGATGGTCTGGGTCGAGTCCAGCGGGCCGCCGCCGGTCATCACGTCGATCTGGCTGAACAGTGCGAAGGCCTGCATGGTGATGACGATGAGGATCAGCACGGCGGTGTTCCGGAGGCCTGGCCAGGTGACGTAGCGGAACACCTGCCACTTGCTCGAGCCCTCGATGGCCGCTGCCTCGTAAAGCGTCGGACTGATGGTCTGCAGGCCCGAGAGCCAGATCACCATGTGAAAGCCCACCGCCTGCCAGATCGACATGGCGATGATGGCGCCAAGCGCAGTGGAGGGGTCGCCGAGCCAGTCGACCCGAGGCAAGGTGCCGAAGCTCAGCGCCGCCAGCAGGTTGTTCAACAGCCCGCTGGAGCCGTCATAGATGAAGCGCCAGAGCAGCGACACCACGACGATCGAGACCACCACCGGCATGAAATAGATGGCGCGGAACAGGTTGATGCCCTTGAGCCGCTGGTTGATCAGCAGCGCCAGCACCAGCGCCAACCCGGCCTGCACCGGAGCGACGACGATGACGAAGATGAAGGTGTTGACGATCGCCTTCATGAACACGACGTCGCGGGCCAGCACATAGGTGGGATTGTCACCCAACTGGAAGCTGAACCACTCGCGCATGCCGGCGAACTGCGGGAAGTCGGGATTGTTTCGGGTGACGCTGCGGAGCGTCGGGTACTTTGGCGCCCCGGCGGCATCGCGCAGCACGGCACCTGCCGCGTCGCGCTCGGGCTCCAGCGTCAGCACGCCGATACCGAGCAGTTGTTCATAGTTGGCGAGGCCGACGAACTCGGTCGGGTTGGGCGAGATCAGCCGCTGGTTGGTGAAGCTCAGCACAATAGCGAAGATGAACGGCAGCACCACGAACATGGCGATGAGGAAGGCCGCCGGCCCGGCCATCAGCCAGCCGACCCGATTTGAGCGCGTGAACTTGGAAGCCATATGGATCTCGCGAAGGCCCCTGCGCGGGGACCCCGACCGAAGCCGGGATCCCCTCCCAGGGCCAGAGGGAGTTAAACCCTAGAAGCCGTAGTTGCCGTTTTTCTCGATATCGGCGTCGATCTCATCGACCGCCGCATCGAGCGTGTCGGCCACGACGGCGCCCTTGGCGATATCGGCCAGCGCCTTCTCGAACACCTTGGCGGCGACGACGTAGCCCGGGGTTACCGGGCGCACCAGCGCCTGCTTCTCGGACAGCTCGTAGAACACCGCGAGCTTGCCGCCTTCCTTGTAGTTCTCGGTCATTGCCGCAGCGGTCGCGGTGGCGGGGATCAGGCCGATGCCGTTGGAGTAGGCGGCGAGATACTTGTCCTGCAGCGCGAACTCGATGAACTTGGACGCCCCATCGGGGTGCGCCGACTTGGCTGAAACGCCGAACTGCCAGGAGGCCGCGCCGATCTTGGGACCGTTGCCGAAATCGGGAGCGGGCAGGAACAGCACGTCGTCATAGGCGGCAAGCGTCCCGAGGGCCGCCCAGTTGCCGTTCCACGAGAAGGCGTATTTGCCCGAGTTGAAACCGGCATCGCGGGCCGCCGGATCCTGCGTCGCCTCGGCATAGCCGTCGGTGAACAAGCCCTGCCACCAGGTGCCGAATTCCACGGCCTTGTCGCCGTTCAGCACGCCCTCGGCGGTCTTGTAGGTCGAGCGGTCGATGATGTCGCCGCCAAAACTCTGCAGGAACGGCGAGAACGCATAGGGGTACCACTCGCCGGTCCAGGCCGTGCCCAGGTCCAGCGCATACTCGAACTTGCCCGAAGCCTTGGCCTTCGCCAGGGCATCCATGAACTCATCCTTGGTCCAGGGCTGATCGAGGGTCGGCTGGCGCAGCCCGAGCTCATCGAGGATCGACTTGCGGGTGACCAGCGAAATCGCCGCGTCCCACAGGCCGATCGAATAGAGCTGGCCGTTCCAGACGCCCTTGGTGCCGGGCAGGAAGCTGGCGATCTTGCTCTCGTCGATCTTGAGCGGCTGCAGATAGCCGGCCCAGGCCCAGTTCGGCATCACCGGACCATCGACGTCGACGATGTCGGGCAGGTTGCCGGCCAGCGCGCCCGCCACGATGCTGTCATTGTAAGCGGCCTGCGGGAACGCCTGCAGTTCGACCTTCCAGTCCGACTGGCTGGCGTTGAAGTCGGCGGTGATCTGGTTGAGGATCGATACTTCCTGCTCGCTGCCGGCGCCGTGGTACCACATCGAAAGCGTGGTCTGGGCGAAAGCGGCGCCCGACGAAAGCGCCGTGCTGAACAGAACGCCCGTAACGAATGCAAGTTTGCTCACTGTCATTAGTCCTCCCTGACGAGTTTTAGCTGTGAGACGTTGGGTGGGCGCCGCTCGGTGACCGATTGGCGCCAATAGACCGGCCCGCCGACCACGTCGGTGCCGGCGTCGTTCCGGCCTTCGCCGGAAATCAGCTCGAGGAGTCGCTGCGCTGCCCTGACGCCCATGGCGGTATAGGGCAGCTCCACCGTGGTCAGCGGCGGATAGAGCGTCTCGGCGATAACGCGGTAATTGTCGTAGCCGGCGACCGAGATGTCGTCTGGGACAGCGAGCCCGCGCGAGCGCAGGATGCCGTAAACCTTCAGCGCCTGGCGGTCGTTACCGCAACAGAACACCGTTGGCGGCTGGCTCAGGTTCAGCATCCGGTCGATCGCCGTCCACAGCACCTGGGTCTCGGTTTCCGGGCTGCCGATCTCGCCGCATTGCACCAGGGCCGGGTCGTAGGCGATGCCGGCCTCGCCGAGCGCCTCGCGATAGCCGTTGCGGCGCAGGCCCGTGGCGACGATATCCTCGCGCAACGTCAGATAGGCGATGCGCTGGTGTCCGGCAGCGATGAGACGCGCCACCAGGTCGTGCTGGCCGCGCCGATCGTCGGGAATGACGGCCGGCGTGCCGATCTCATCAAAGCAGTTGGTCAAGACGATCGGCGTGTCGTCGGGCACCGGCGGCAACCGGACATTCTGGTGGTAAGGCGCCACGTAGATCAGGCCCTCGACCCGGTGCTCGAGGAAGGTCTTGATCAGGTCCGGAACACGTTCCGACCTGTTGCCCGAGTCCGCGATCATCAGCGTCTTGCCGGTGAGCCCGATGGTCTGCTGGATGCCACGCACCAGCAGCAGCTCGGGCAGGCCCGCCGGCTGGGCCGGTTCGATGGTGTCGGAGATGGCGCCGGTGATCAGCCCGACCAGTCCGGATTTGTTGGACCGCATCATGCGGGCGGCATTGGAGGGAACATAGCCCAGCGCGGTGATGGCGGCATTGACCGCGTCGCGCGTCTTCTTGCCGACCGGCGCATCCCCATTCAGCACCCGGCTGACCGTCTTGGGCGATACCTTGGCGGCCTTCGCCACGTCGTAAATCGTCGCCATGCGTTCCTCCCCCTGCATCATCCATCAGACTGACACCGATGTCATGACACCGATGTCATAGGTGGAGACAGGATTGGGAGTCAAGGGGGCGGGCGGAACGGCCCATGGACCTCGTGCTCGATATCGCTGGGATGTCCCGCCGACGCAGGTGTCACGAGCCGCTGCGCGGCTCTACTCGCTCGATCCGGAAGCCGCTGAAACCGAGCAGCATGGTGATGAGGGGGCTGGCGATGTTGAACAGGCAGAACGGCAGGTAGATCAGCGTCGGCACCCCCAGCACCGCCGCCATGTAGGCGCCGCACGAATTCCACGGGATCAGCGGCGAGGTGACGCTGCCGCCATCCGCCACTGCCCGTGACAGGTTCGTGGCGGCAAGTCCGCGCTTGTTGAACTCGGCGCGGAAGATGCGGGCCGGCAGCACCACCGCCACATACTGGTCGCCGGCGACGATATTGAGCCCGAACGCCGTACCGACCACGGTAGCGATCAGCGAGCCGGTGCTGCGGGCCCGCATCAGCACCGGCGTCACCAGCTTCAGCAGCAAGCCGAACTCGTCGAGCAGCGTGCCGTAGACCAGAGCGCCCAGGATCAGCCAGATGGTCAGCAGCATGCTCGCCATGCCGCCGCGCGATAAGAGGCTGTCGACCACTTCGATGCCCGAGTTCGCCACGAACCCGGTGCCCATCGCCTGCCAGCCGGCCTTCACGAAGGCCAGCGGCTCTGCCAGGTCCGGCTGGTTGACGAAGCGCAGCACCGCCTCGGCCTGCAGGAATGGCGCCAGCAAGGCCGCCGACAGCGCCGACCCGATAATGGCGAGCGACGGCGGTACCTTGGCGATCGACAGGACGATCAGCAGCAGCAGCGGCAGCAGCGTCAGCGGGCTGATGTTGAACAGCTTCGACAGCGCCGAGAGTTCCGAGGCAATCACGCTGTCGCTGGCGCCGCTCGAATTGTCGGCCCAACCGAGCATGGCGAAGCCGATCGCCGCGACGAGCAGTGCCGGCACCGAGGTCCAGACCTGCGCCCTCAGGTGCTCGTAGATGGTGGTGCCGGTCAGTTGCGCGGCAAGGATCGCCGTCTCCGACAACGGCGAGAGCTTCTCGCCGACATAGGCGCCGGAGATCACCGCCCCGGCCGTGATGGCGGGCGAGACACCGGCGAGCAGCGAAAGGCCCACCAGTCCCACCCCGATGGTGCCGGCGGTCGTCCATGAACTGCCGATGCCCATGGCGATGGCAGCGCAGACCAGCAGCGACGCCAGGTAGAACCAGTCCGGATTGATCACCTGGATGCCATAATAGACCAGCGTCGGGATGGTGCCCGCCATGTTCCAGGTGCCGATCAGTGCGCCCACCGCGAACAGGATGAAGATGGCGCCGACCACCGACGACACTCCCTTGCGCCCGGCCTCCGCCACCTCCTCCCAGTTGTGCCCGTTCTTCAGCACGATGAACGAGGTGAACATCGCCGCGAGGATGATCGCCACTTGCAGCGGCCCATCGGTTGCCTCGAGGCCGAACAGCAGCACCGCTCCGGCGATCAGCACGGCCAGCACCACAAGGGGCGCCAGCGCGTCGAAGTAGCTGGGTTCGCGGATCTGCCGGGTCGATACGCTCAATTCCGCCCCCTCGCCCGGCGTGAACGGCAACGCCCTATCGGCAGCCTGCGGCGGGCCTTCTCGGGGCTCCGCGCTCGACAAGAGCCGTCGGTCATCGCAGCCATTGCCTAAACTTCCGCTCGCGTCCGACGGCCATGTGACATCAAATACGATGCAACTACTCTCGAAATCGGTTCAATGATTTTGAACTGATCACGGCCCAGATGGCTCACGCCGATGCTGGTATTTTAGTGTAACGATAAGCCAGGATGCCCACTAGGCGCAGTACGAAACCGTACAGAACACGAGATTTGTTTCGACCAGACCAGGGAGGTTCGATATGCTGAAAGCACTATTCATAACAGCGCTGCTGGCCGCCGGCCTCGGCGCCCTGCCCCAGGCATTGGCGCAGGAGACCTTCGTCATCGTCCCCGACAACCCAGGCGGCGGCAGCGGCGCCGGCAATGCCGTCGCGACCTCGAGCGTCAATGTTCGGCGCGGGCCAGGCACCAGCTACGCGGTGGTCGATGTGTTGCGCGCCGGCCAGAGCGTCAGGATCAGCAACTGCAGTGGAGGCTGGTGCTGGATCAACCATGGCGGTCCGAGCGGCTGGGTGTCGCAGAACTTCCTGTCGCGCACTGGCGGTGGCGACAACGTCCGGCGACGCGCCTGCTTCTACGACGATATCCGCTTCCGCGGCCGCAGCTTCTGCGTTGGCGCCGGCGACAGCAACCGCGACCTCGGCTCCTGGAACAACCGCATCGCCTCGATCAGCATCAGCGGCGCCATGACGGTAGAGGTCTGCGAGGACCGCAGCTTCCGCCGTTGCGAGGACTTCAGCCGCGATGTCGCCATCCTGCCCTGGTGGCTGGACGGCAACATCTCCTCGTTCCGCACCTTCCGCTGAACGGACGAGCTAACGGAGGCCCTGCGAAGGCGCGTTCAGTAACGTCCCACGCGACAAATCAAAGAGCTTGTCAGAAGCACCCCTGAGCGGAAGCGGAAACTCCGTCAGCTTTTGCTTAGTTTTGACCCGATGTACGACAGTTGCCATGCGCTCCGTCTGCAGCACGGAGAGAAGCATCTGGTCTCTCCAGAAGAGGCGCTATGGGAGAACGCGGAATGGCCTGCCCCCAAATGGTAGCCGCCGGGTTCCCAAGCGAAGGGTTCGCCGCCTCAGAACGACCCGATGTCGCTCTGCGCAAAGTCGTTGCCCTTGTAAAGCAACGGTACTTTCCGGTTCTTTGCACAGGCGTAGGATAGACAGTCTGCGAGATTCAGCTGCGCAGGATGCCCCCTGCCTTTGCCATATTTCGCGAACGCTTGAACGGCCAGATGCCCATCGTCCGCGCCAATGGCGACGACGTCGATCTTGGACTCTCTCAGAAGGGCATTGATCGCTGCCTCGGCATCGACCGGCTCTACGCCCAACTTGGTTGAAAGCCGCATCGTCGCCTCCAACACAACCAGCGCACTAGTTATGAGACCAGCTTCCCGTTCAAGCCGCTTAGCCCACTCCTGCGCGTCGTCTTCCTCCGATAGCAGCGCTACCAGCACCGAAGTGTCGACGAACATCAGGAGTGACCCCACATCTCGTCGATCTCGTCCTTAGTCATCTCATGACCACCGCCGTCACCCTTCGCTCTGAGCCGACCGGCAATGTCTTTCAGGCGATCCGCCAAGGGGATACGAGACTGTTCGGCCTCCAATTGCGCCTCGAGCGCGTCGATCACCGCTTCGGTCAGGGACACACGCCGCTTTTCCGCGAGTTGGCGGGCTAACTGGTGAGCGCGCGGATCGCGAATTTGCAGGTTCATCGTAGGTGCTCCGCAGTCGTCAATACAAACTACCATATTTGTAATGACGGTCGCAACGACAAGGGCTGTGGGAAATGGCTAAGGTCACTTACCACCTGGGCCGACCCGAGTGCTCGTGCCGCCGTCACATCAACCCGCCCCCCTTCAATGGCTGCCGAGCACCAGCCGGTTGCCCTCGCTGTCGCGGAACTCCGCAACGAGGCGGCCCGGCTGCCAGGGGGCTTCCCCTGGCTCGGTGATGATCTCGACGCCCTTGGCACGGAGCCGTTCGATCGTCCCCGTCACATCGGCCTCGACCAGCACCAGCACCGGTTCTGCCGACGGCTCATCGTCGGGGCGGCGAAGGAAGTGCAGCGCCGTGCGCGCGCCGGGGAACTTCACCTCCACCCAGCGCCAGCCGTCCGCGCCCATCGGCGCATCGGCCGCCACCTCGCAGCCGAAATTGTCGACATAGAAGCCAATGGCTCGATCCTGGTCGAACACCGGCAACTCGGCGAACTGGATATGCATGGCGTTTCCCTTCAGTTGGCGAACGATCTGTCGAGCGCGGCGGCGAACGCGGCAGCGTTTGGACCAAAGCCCATGTGATCGCCGGGGAACGGTGTCGCCTTGATGCCAAGCTTGTTGCTGAGCGCCAGGCTCATCTCCTCGATCGGTTGGCCCGCCGACGCCTCGCCGATGGCGACCACGATGCGCGGACTGCCCGCCTTGAGCGTCGCCACATCCGGCACATAGAGCGACAGCGGCAGCATGCCGTGTGCCAGCCAGTACTCGAAATTGCCGCTCACCCGGGCGAAAGTCTCCGCTTCTTCCGGTGGCATCTCGAACTCCGGCGGCGCTTCGGACGCGTCGCTGCCTGCATCGAGCCCGTTCATCGAGAAGAACATCCCCATCGCTGCGTCGACGCCATCCTTGACGTAGGTGTCGTAGAGCGCCTTGTCGGCCGCCACCGCCTCGCTCGGGTCATCCATCAGCATCATCGAGGGTGGCTCGTGCGCCACCAGAGCCTTGACCAGGTTCGGATGCCGCGCGGCCAGATTGAGTCCGATCTGCGCGCCACCGCTGGTGCCGAACACATAGGCCGGACCGCTGCCGAGCGCCTCGATCAGCGCCGCGGCGTCATCCGCCTGCTGGTCCATCAGCAGCGGCTTGATCTCGCCGTCGAATGTCGAGCGCGAGTTGCCGCGCGGATCGTAGGCGACGACGGTGTAGCGATCGGCCAGCTGCTGCGACAGCTCGGCGAACACGCCGGCATCCTGCGGACCGCCCGCGATGATCAGCAGCATCGGGCCGCGGCCCTTGACCTCATAGTAGAGCGTCGCGCCAGGAACCTTGAGGGTGGCGGACTTGCTGGCATCAGTCATCGAAATATCTCCTGCGATCGGATTATCGGTCTGCGCTTTGGTTGCAGTCTGGGCCGGTGTCGCGGGGATCGGCAGGGCAAGCGCCCCAATCGCCGCGGCAACCAGCATCAAGCGTCGGTTCGGCATTCAAACCCTCTCCCTGCCCTAGCAGCGACTCTCGTCACCGCCACCGGAACTGGACCGTCCAGTTCTGCGCTGTTGTCAGAAACTAGACTGTCCAGTACTGTGATGTCAATCGCGGCTGTGGATTTCTCGGAAAGTGGCGGATCGATGGGGCTGGAAGTGAACGAACAGGCGGATGCGGAAGGCGACGGCCGCTCGGCCCGCAAACGCCGGGCGATCCTCGATGCGGCTACCGAGGTGTTCCTGAAGAGCGGCTATCTCGGCACCAACATGGACGAGATCGCCGCCCTCTCCGCGGTGTCCAAGCAGACCGTCTACAAGCACTTCTCTTCGAAGGAAGCGCTGTTCATCGAGATCGTCGGCGGCATGACCACCGGCGCCGGCGACACCGTGCACAACGATGTGGCCCAGCTCGGCGCCGACGAGGACCTCGCCGACTACCTGGTCGAATACGCCCTCCGCCAGCTTACGGTGGTGCTGACGCCGCGCATCATGCAGTTGCGTCGACTGGTGATCGGCGAAGTGACGCGCTTCCCGGAGCTGGCCCGGGTGCTCTACGAGCGCGGCCCTGCCCGCGCCATGAAGATGCTGGCCGCGGTGTTCGAAAACCTCGCGGCCCGCGGCCTGCTGACGATCGGTGACCCGGCAACCGCCGCGGAGCATTTCAACTGGCTGATCATGTCGGCGCCGCTGAACCAGGCCATGCTGCTCGGCGACGCCGCCATTCCATCCGCGGCTGAACTGCGCCGCAACGCCGAGGCCGGTGTGCGGGTGTTCCTCGCCGCCTATGGCAGCCGGCAGCGATGACGGCACGCTACATGGCCCGCTGCGCCTGCGGTAAGGTCGAGCTCGAGCTTACCGGCACGCCGGTGATCAGCGTTGTCTGCCACTGCGACGACTGCCAGGCCGGCTCCCGCCTGATCGAGGCCCTGCCCGGCGCGCCGGCAACTCTGGATGCAGGCGCCGGCACGCCCTATGCGCTCTATCGTAACGACCGAGTGCGCTGCACCAGGGGCGCCGAGCTGCTCGAGGGTTACAAGCTCAAGCCGGCCTCGACCACGCAACGCATGGTCGCCAGCTGCTGCAACTCGGCCATGCTGGCGCGGCTCGATCCGATCCTGCACTGGACGCCGGTCTATCGCGACCGCATCGAGCCCCCGGCGCCACCGCTGGAGATGCGGATCCAGACCAGGTTTGTCCCTGCCGGTGTCACGCTGCCCAGCGACCTGCCGAGCGTCAGCGGCACGCCGCTCAGGTTCGTGACGCGAATGGTTGGAGCCAAGCTCGCCATGCTGCTCGGCCGCTGAAGCGCCCTGGTCGTTCAACCACCCGGAAAACAACAAGGCCCGCATCGCTGCGGGCCCTCTTTGTCATTCGTCGCGGTACACCTTCTCGCGCCGCTCGTGCATTTCCTGGGCTTCCAGGGAGAGCGTGGCGATCGGCCGGGCGTCGAGCCGGGCGATCCCGATCGGATCGCCGGTTTCTTCGCAATAGCCGTAGGTGCCATCCTCGATCCGCTTGAGCGCCGCATCGATCTTTGAAATCAGCTTGCGCTGCCGATCACGCGTACGAAGCTCAAGTGCCCGGTCGCTCTCCGAGGAGGCGCGGTCGGCCATGTCCGGATGGTTCTGGCTTTCTTCCTGCAGGTTCTCGAGCGTTTCGCGGCTTTCTCGAAGGATTTCTTCCTTCCACCGCTCCAGCTTCTGCCGGAAGTACTCCCGCTGGCGCGGGTTCATAAACGGTTCGTCCTGAGTAGGTCGGTATTCAAGAACTTCAGTCGACATTCTGACTCGATTCCAAAACGCCCCTAATGGCGGGCCTTATAGTGGCGCAAGGGCATGCTTCGCAAGCTTTCAAAAGCTTGGTGATTAATCCGTGAGTGGACAGTCGCCGACTGTGTCAGGCGGGGTACAGTCCGCGCTTGGCCAGCTCGACCCGGGCTCGGAGCTCGATATCGTCCAGCAATGCGTCTAGCCCGGGCTCCGATTGCTCCCGCGCCTGGCTCAACACAGCCATGAGCTGGTTGAGGCGCCCTTCGGCCATCCGGCCGACCAGCAGGTCGCCGCGCAGCCCTTCGAGCGTGTCGATCAGTTGGTTGCCGCGCCGTACCAGCTTCTTGCGCTTGAGCAGCGGGTCTTCGACGGCCTGCAGCGCCAACAATGCATCCAGCGAAGTGGCTGCGGCGATCGTGGCGGTTGGCCGCGCTTCCTGGGCCTGCGGCCCCTGCCCGATCTCGAACGCCACACCGGACGAACTGCGGCCGGCCGCAGAGCGACCCGCGACATTGCCTATCCGCGCATTGTTCTCGATCCGCACCGGACTCACCACCCGAACCACTGCCCGGCAAAATCTGCCGCCAGCAGTTAAGCAAACGTTAATGCACCCGGCAGGACTTGCCGCCCGGAACGGCCGGACAGACCGCGCCGAGCATCATTCTCTTTACATTTCAACGCGTTGGCGAAACTGGCACGGTTCTCGCAACGTCCCCGGCAATCACGGCGCATGGGGATGTGCCGCACTCCGGGGACTGCCAGATGGCCAAATTCGATCTCAAGCGCGCACTGTTTGGTCTTGTGGCGGCATTGCTGCTGGTGCCGCAGCCGAGCGTCACTTATGCCGCTGCCGCCCGCATCAAGGATGTGGTCAATATCGAGGGCGTTCGCGACAACCAGTTGGTCGGCTATGGCCTGGTGGTGGGCCTCAATGGTACCGGCGACGGGCTCAACAATTCGCCGTTCACCAAGCAGAGCCTGCAGGCGATGCTCGAGCGCCTGGGGGTGAACACCCGCGGCGAGAACATGCGCACCGGCAACGTCGCGGCTGTCATGGTGACGGCGAACCTTCCGGCCTTCTCGACCCAGGGTTCCCGCCTCGATGTCAACGTCGCCTCGCTGGGCGATGCCAAGAGCCTGCAGGGCGGCACCCTGCTGGTCACCCCGTTGCTCGGCGCCGACGGCGAGGTCTACGCGATTGCCCAGGGCTCGGTGACCATCAACGGCTTCTCGGCTCAGGGCGATGCCGCCTCGGTCGTCTCAGGCGTGCCGACCACCGGCCGTATTTCTTCTGGCGGCCTGATCGAGCGCGAGATCGGCTTCGTGCTCGGCGCGCAACGCTCGCTGCGCCTGGCGCTGCGCAACCCCGATCTCACCACCTCGCGCCGCATCGCGCTGGCGATCAACGATTTCATCGGCGTGCCCTGCGCCACGCCCGAGGATCCGGCGACCATCCGGCTCAACCTGCCGCGCAACTTCAACGGCAATATCGTCGACCTCCTGACCGATATCGAACAGTTGGTGATCGAGACGGATCTGCCGGCCAAGATCGTCATCGACGAGAACTCCGGCATCATTGTCATGGGCAAGGACGTGCGGGTCTCGACCGTCGCCGTGGCACAATCGAACCTCACGGTGACCATCGCCGAGAGCCCCACGGTCGTGCAGCCCAACCCATTGAGCCTCGGCCAGACCGCGGTCGAGCCGCGCACCGATCTCTCGGTGAGCACCACAGACAGCAACCTCGCGGTGGTGCCGGAATCGGTGAGCCTCCAGGAGCTCGTCGATGGCCTCAACGCGCTGGGCATCAGCCCTCGCGACCTCATCGCCATCCTCCAGGCGGTGAAGGCCTCGGGGGCTCTGCAGGCCGAGATCGAGGTGCTGTGATGCTGAGTTCTCCCTCCGGCCTGGGCTATGCCGGCCAGAACAGGGCGACGACGCTGTCGCCTGCCCAGGTTGGCCATCTTCGCGAGCAGGGAAAAGACCTTGAGGGTGTTTTCCTCAACACCTTGATGAAGGAAATGTTCGCCTCGCTGAAGACCGATGAAAGCGCCATGGGTGGCGGCTTTGCCGAAGAAACCTGGCGCGGCATGCAGGCCGAACAGATGGCCGACGTGCTGGCCCGCTCGGGCGGCGTCGGCCTCGCCGATGCGCTGCTGCCCGACCTCATTGCGGCGCAGGAAGCCGCCCAGAACTCCATCCCAACAACAAGAACCAGCGGAGCGCTGAAATGATGAATGCTGCTGCCGAACGCCTCGCGGCCCTCGATTCCCTTCCCGCCGCCGAGCTCTGCGGCCTCGCCATGGAAACGCTCGAAAGCCTCGTGGTCGTGCTCAACCAGGAGACCACGCTGCTCCGCGCCGGCCGCGCCAAGGAGGCGGGCCAGTTGACCGCCGACAAGACCCGCCTGGCCCAGGACTATATGGGCTATGCCCGCTCGGTGCAGCGCCAGTCGGCCCGGCTGCGGGCCGAAGCCCCTGCCCTCGTCGAGGCGCTGCTGGGCGGTCACGATCGGCTGGCGACGCAGATGGCCGAGAACCTGCGCGTCATCGCCACCGCCCGTTCGGTCACCGAGGAACTGCTGACCGACGTGGCCAAGGCGATGAGCGCCAAGGCACGCCCCAAGACCTACGGCGCCAACGGCGAACTTGCCGGCCAGCCGCCGCAGGCGGCCAGCGGCGTCTCGATCAACCGCGCTCTCTGATCGCTACAGTTTTCGGCAAATTGCGCCGAACCACGAAAGCAGGGTGAAAGCCTGGACCGGCATGTTTGCCAGCTAATTGGGAATTGGGAATGCCGGTCATGAGCGCCAGAATAGCGCCCGAACCGATCAGGATGGGATTAGGAGCAGTCGGGGACTACAGGTCCCGGTCGCTGCTTGGCGATTCCACCCACGGTTCGGATCAGCCCGATACACCCGCGCCGCCCCCTCCCCCACAGAACAGCGCCGCTTCACTGCTGCCGCCGTTGCCCGCGCCGCCACCTCCGCCGGGCTCGGCCTTTGCCGCGGCGCTGCTTTCGGGGCAGCTGCCGCCCAAGCCCACCAGCGATCGCGAAATCATCCTTCGCCTCGGCAGCGCCGACCTGCCCGCCCAGGGCTCGCTTGCCCTCCACGACCGGCTCGTCTGACCCTCGATTCTGCGTCCTCGCACCGCCGATTCCCTAACTCGCGGTCACTCGCAGCGGGCTCGGCAAGAATTGCCGAAGCGTCGCTTTTCCTATGATATTCAGGGCTTTGCGGGCGACGCCAGTACGTCACGGAACACAAAATTAACTGCGTCTGGCAGCATCCTGTTAACCATTCCTAAGCCGGCCGAGGCTACGATCAGGATCAATCTCAGGACGAGATTATCGATTTAGCCAGAAGGGATTCCACCCATGCCGGAAGTTAACCTGTCAAAGGCGGTTCGCTCGAACCTCTTGAGCCTGCAGTCCACCGCGGCCTCGATGGCAAAGACGCAGGAGCGTCTCGCCACCGGTCTCAAGGTGAACACTGCGCTAGACAACCCGACCAACTTCTTCACTGCCGCGTCGCTGAATAGTCGTGCGTCCGACATGGCAAACCTGCTGGACTCGATGTCGAACGGCATCAAGACCATCGAAGCCGCCGATAACGGCCTGACCTCGATCACCAAGACGGTCGAAGGCATGCAGTCGGCCCTGCGCCAGGCGCGTCAGGACAAGTCGTTCAAGACCATGTCCTATGCGCTCGACACCACTGCGATCGGCACTGCGTCGGTGAAGACGCTGTCCTTCGAGGGCGGCGCTGTCGGCACTGCACCGGTCAGCATCAACCTCAACACCACCGGCGCCGGGTCTGCCGCTACCGCGGGTACGGTTTCGTCGAACTTCGGCACCACGCTGACCTTCGACAACGCCGGCGACCAGTTGAACTTCTCGGTCGCCGTCGACGGTGGCCCCGCGACTGCCGTCTCGATCGACGCTGCGACGCTGACGGCTGCCGGCCTCGGCACCACCATCAGCAGTGCCGCCGACCTTCGTGCTGCCGTCACCCAGGGCCTCACCGATGCAGGTATCACCGGTGTGACCGTGGGCGGCTCGGGCACTGCCCTGACCCTGACCTCGAACACCACCGGCGCCGGCTCCTCGATCGCCATCTCGGCGGTGGGCGCGGTGAACGGCGGCGGTGCCGACACGCTGACCAACACCTCGGGCATTGCCGCCGCATCCAACACGGGTGTCGCCGCCGTTGCCCCTGGCGCGGTGAAGACCGTTGATGCCCTGGTGCAGGAGATCAACACCAACACCTCGCTGAAGGACAAGATCCGCGCCTCCAACGACAACGGCAAGCTCCGCATCGAGAACCTCTCGACCGAAGAGCTGACCGTGACCGGCGTCGGCGCGGATGGTGAAGTCGACGGCACCACCGGCGAAGGCACCATCGATGGCAACACCGTTCGCAAGAACCTCGTCACCCAGTTCAACGAACTGCGCGACCAGCTCGACAAGTTCGCCGACGATGCCTCCTTCAACGGCATCAACCTGCTGCGCGGCGACAAGCTCAAGCTGACGTTCAACGAGACCGGCACGTCGACCATCGACATCCAGGCCAAGAACGAGAGTGGCGACCCGATCGCCATCAACAACACCACCCTGGGCATCGACCACGTCGTCAACTCCGACTTCGACTCGGACTCGAGCCTCGATGCGAAGCTCGAAATCCTGGGCACCGCGCTCGGCAAGCTCCGCTCGCAGGCCTCGTCCTTCGGCTCGAACCTGTCGATCGTGCAGAACCGCACCGACTTCACCAAGAACATGATCAACACGCTGGAAACCGGCGCGGCGAACCTGACCTTGGCCGATACCAACGAGGAAGCGGCGAACCTGCTCGCCCTGCAGACCCGCCAGCAGCTCAGCTCGACGGCGCTGTCGATGGCTTCGCAGGCCGACCAGGCAGTGCTCCGCCTGTTCTGACGCCAGGCACTCTCGAACGCCAAAGGCGGGCTTCGGCCCGCCTTTTTGTTGTCTACGCGGCTTTGCGTATCACTTCGAAGCATTGAGCAAACTGCTCATTAACTTTGCCTCGAATGCCCAAACCAAACTTCAATTCACCGAACGAACTTAAGACTTCTTTTGCCGGTGCCGACCGATGATCCGGCCACGTCTCAGGAGAGACGGTTAGTAACTGAGTACGGACCCAGAAAGGGCCTCCAAAATGGCTGATGTAAATCTGTCAAAGGCAGTTCGCTCGAACCTGCTGAGCCTGCAGTCTACCGCTTCCTCGATGGCCAAGACGCAGGAGCGTCTCGCCACCGGGCTCAAGGTGAACTCGGCGCTCGACAACCCGACTAACTTCTTCACCGCCGCTTCGCTTAACTCTCGTGCTTCGGATATGGCGAGCCTGCTCGACTCCATGTCCAACGGCATCAAGACGATTGAAGCTGCGGACAATGGCCTTTCGTCGATCACCAAGACCGTCGAGTCGATGCAGTCCACGCTCCGCCAGGCGCGCCAGGACAAGTCGTTCAAGACCCAGTCCTTCGCGATCGACGCCACTGCGATCGGCACCAGCTCGGTGAAGACGCTGTCGTTCAAGGATGGCGCTGTCGGCACTTCCGCGGTCAGCATCAACCTGAACACCACCGGCGCCGGCTCTGCCGCCACCGCGGGTACGGTTTCGTCGAACTTCGGCACCACGCTGACCTTCGACAACGCCGGCGACCAGCTGAACTTCTCGGTTGCCGTGGACGGTGGCCCTGCGACTGCCGTCTCGATCGACGCTACGACGCTGACGGCTGCCGGTCTCGGCACCACCATCAGCAGTGCCGCCGACCTTCGTTCTGCCGTCACCCAGGGTCTTTCCGATGCAGGTGTCACCGGTGTGACCGTGGGCGGCTCGGGCAGTGCCCTGACCCTGACCTCGAACACCACTGGTGGCGGCTCCTCGATCGCCATCTCGGCGGTAGGCGCTGTCAACGGCGGCGGCGCCGACACCCTCACCAACACCTCGGGCATCGCTGCCGCATCCAACACGGGTGTTGCTGCCGTGGCTGCCGGTGCAGTGAAGACGGTCGACGCTCTGGTGACCGAGATCAACGGCAACTCTTCGCTCAAGGACAAGATCCGCGCCTCCAACGACAACGGCAAGCTCCGCATCGAGAACCTCTCGACCGAAGCGCTCGAAGTGACTGGTGTCGGCTCGGACGGCGAAGTCGACGGCACCACGGGTACCGCCGACATCGGCGGCAACGAAGTCCGCAAGAACCTGGCCAAGCAGTTCAACGAACTGCGCGACCAGCTCGACAAGCTGGCTGATGACGCCTCGTTCAACGGCATCAACCTGCTGCGCGGCGACAAGCTGAAGCTGACGTTCAACGAGACGGGCACTTCGACCATCGACATCCAGGCTAAGGATTCCGATGGCGACGCGACCTCGATCAACAACACCACGCTCGGCATCACCACTGTTGCCGACAAGGACCTCGACAGCGACGCCTCGATCGACGCCAAGCTGAGCAAGCTCGGCGACGCCCTGGGCACCCTGCGTTCGCAGTCTTCGGCCTTCGGCTCGAACCTGTCGATCGTGCAGAACCGCCAGGACTTCACCAAGAACATGATCAACACCCTCGAGACCGGTGCGGCGAACCTCACGCTTGCCGACACCAACGAGGAAGCGGCGAACCTCCTCGCCCTGCAGACCCGCCAGCAGCTGTCTTCGACAGCTCTGTCGATGGCCTCGCAGGCCGACCAGGCCGTGCTGCGTCTGTTCTAAGACGGTCAGTCCAAGACAAGACGAAGGCGGGCTCCGGCCCGCCTTTTTCTTTTCGGCAAGACTGTTTTCGCCGCCTGATTAACCGGGCGTTTCCGAATGTTACCCGATAGATACAGCATATTGCCGAGCCGAGCCCCAGGACGCGGGCATTTAGACAGACCAGAAGGTTTGTATCGTGGCTGACGTAAGCCTCTCCAAGGCGGTTCGCTCGAACCTGCTTTCGCTCCAGTCGACCGCCGCCTCGATGGCCAGGACCCAGGAGCGCCTCGCCACCGGCCTCAAGGTCAATTCGGCGCTCGACAACCCCACCAATTTCTTCACTGCAGCGTCGCTCAACAGCCGCGCCGGTGACATGTCGAACCTGCTCGACTCGATGTCGAACGGCATCAAGACCATCGAAGCCGCCGACAACGGCCTGAGTGCGATCACCAAAACCGTCGAGTCGATGCAGTCGACGCTGCGCCAGGCGCGGCAGGACAAATCGTTCAAGACGCAGTCCTTCGCCATGGATCCGTCGCGCGCAGGGTTGCTTGAGTTCACCGGCGGCGCCGTTGGCGGCACCGCCGTCGGTGTATCGCTGGGCAGCGCCGGCGCAGTCCAATCGACCTTCGCCGCCAGCGCCGATTTCACGCCGCCCGGCGACGGCTCGGTGAGCTTTCTCTACAACCAGAACGCCACGTCCTTCACGGCTTCGGACCAGTTCTCGTTCCAGCTTAGCCAGACGGGCGGCGGCCCCAGTTGGAATGTTGAGATCAGCCAGGTCAACGTGACGGGTTTCGGCAATAACGACGATACCATCGATGACATCGATGAGTTCACCGACATGCTCCATGGCACCCTTCTGGCCTATGGGTTTGCCACCTCGGTGACCAATGACGGCACCAATGTCACGATCGCCACGACAGCCGGTCCCGGCTCGAACCTGACGATCGGCGCAGTGGACGGCGATGTGGATGGCGGCGGCAACATCCATATCGCCTATGGCCTTGCTTCGACCGCGGGCACCCCCTCTGCCCCGCTCACCATCAGCAACGGCACCACCACGGCCAATATCAACCTGACCGATGTCAACGCGCCCGACGTCGCAACTACTCGTGCTTATATCCAGTCGCAATTGACGGCGCAGGGTGTGACCGGCGTCACCGTCGGTGGCACCGGCAATCGTATCGACCTCGAGGGCGCCGCCGACGGCTCAAACACCGTCACGGTCGGTGGAGCCGGTGCTGCCGCGATCTTCGGCACATCGGGCACCCAGACCGCGGGCGCCACGGCTGGCACCTATTCGGTCGACCAGCTCGTCCAGTCGATCAACACCACCACGGCGCTCAAGGACAAGGTCCGCGCCTCCAACGACAACGGCAAGCTCCGCATCGAGAACCTCTCGACCGAGGAGCTGAGGGTGCATGGCGTTAGCGCTGACGGGGCGATCGACGGCACCACTGGCACCGCCGACATCGGTGGCAACGAGGTGCGAAAGAACCTGGTCAAGCAGTTCAACGAGTTGCGCGACCAGCTCGACAAGCTTGCCGACGATGCCTCGTTCAACGGCATCAACCTGTTACGCGGCGACAAGCTGAAGCTCACTTTCAACGAAAGCGGCACCTCGACCATCGACATCCAGGCCAAGGATGCCGACGGCGATCCGACTTCGATCAACAACACCACGCTCGACATCACCTCGGCCATCTTCGCCGACTTCGACAACGATGCCTCGCTCGACGCGCGCCTCGGCAAGCTCAGCGACGCGCTCGGCAAACTTCGCTCGCAGGCCTCGGCCTTCGGTTCGAACCTGTCGATCGTCGAAAACCGCAACGACTTCACCAAGGCGATGATCAACACGCTGGAGACCGGCGCGGCGAACCTCACCCTCGCCGACACCAACCAGGAAGCGGCGAACCTCCTCGCCCTGCAGACCCGACAGCAGCTGAGCTCGACGGCCCTGTCGATGGCCTCGCAGGCCGACCAGGCCGTGCTGCGCCTGTTCTGATCGCCTGACAGGAACATGTGGAGCGGCGGGCTTCTGCGCGCCTCTTGCCGCCTGCGGCGGGTACACCACCGGCGTTTTTCGGCAGTTCATCATCGCAGGAGTGCAAATCACCTGCGCTCGGGTTCGGCGCCCTAGCATTCGCCTTCTGCCGGTAGCGTTTTGGTGACGCGGCGCATGCAGTATGCTGCACCACGGAATCACGGGGTTGAACCACCGACATGTCGCTAAAGGTCGAGTTGAAGCCGGGCGAACGCCTGATCGTAGGCAACTGTGTCATTACGAACTCGGATCAGCGCACGCGGCTGTTCATCGACGGCAAGGCGCCAATCCTCCGCGAGAAGGACATCCTGACTTTCGAAACCGCCGACAGCCCCGCCAAGCGCATCTACTTGGCGGTGCAGCTCATGTACATTCATGAGAATGTCGAACGACTGACGCAAGACTACTTTCAACTGGTCAATGACATCATCACCGCGGCGCCATCAACAATCCGCATTGTTGACGAAATCAATAACGAGATATTAACCGGCTCCCTGTACAAAGCACTCAAGGCTGCGAAAAAGCTGATCCAGTACGAACAGGAACTCCTCGGCAATGCAGAATAGTGCGGCGCTCGCCTACCAGCAGGTAGGCAGGCAGACGGTCAATCCTCGTCTCCTCGAGGCCAACCTCCTCTCTCGAGCTGCCGGCCAGATGCAGCGCGTGCGCGACGACTGGGAGAACGAGCGGCACGAACTCACTGCTGCCCTGATGTTCAACCGCAAGCTGTGGACGGTGTTCCTCGGCTCGGTGACCGGCGAGGAAAGCCAGCTGCCCAAGGCGCTGCGCGAGAACATCGCCAATCTCGGCCTGTTCGTGATGAAGCAGACCATGACCATCCAGGCCGAGCCCTCGGCCAACAAGCTCACCGTGCTGATCAACATCAACCGCGAGATCGCGGCTGGTCTCCGCGCCGGCCAGAGCTGAGTTCGACTGTCAGTTCTCAGAATACGGAAGGCCCGCGGAAACGCGGGCTTTTGCATTTGTGGTGGCGTGTTCTCGTCAACGCACCTAACCCACCGGCCCCAGCCGCTTCTCCCCCCTCTCCCCTCAGGGGAGAGGGTAGCGAAGCTTGGGTGAGGGGTTCAGCTTCTCAACGAGCGCGCGCTGCACCGCTTCACCCCTCATCCGGCGCTTCGCGCCACCTTCTCCCCTGAGGGGAGAAGCGACCGAGGCACCCGCGCCCCAGGAGCGTCGCCCCTAGATCCAAGGCACGACCGCGACCAACCTACTTCCGCGGCGCCGATTTCGGCTTGGCCTGAGCCCGCGACGTCGAATTCGACCTGGTCTTCGGCTTGGCCGGCGTCGCCGTTGCCGGTGCCTGCGGCGTGTGGCTCACCGCCGCCGCCGGACGCCCCGCAGCAGCCCGGTTCCTCACCTTGCGCTCCTTGGCGATGATGTTGATCGCCTCGACCAGCACCGAGAAGCCCATGGCCGAGTAAATGTAGCCCTTGGGGATGTGGAAGCCGAGGCCGTCGGCCACCAGCGAGGTACCGATCAGCAGCAGGAAGGCCAGCGCCAGCATCTTGGTGGTCGGATGCTTGGCGACGAAATCGGCCACCGGACCCGACGCGACGAACATCACACCCACGGCGACGATCACCGCGGCGATCATCACTTCGACGTGGTCGGCCATGCCCACGGCGGTGACGATAGAGTCGATCGAGAACACCAGGTCGATGACGATGATCTGGCTGATGATCGCGGCAAACGCCATCGAGGCCTGCTTCTTGAGGTTGTCTTCCTCCTCGTGCGGCTCCTCGATCTCGGCGTGCATCTCGTGCGTTGCCTTGTAGACGAGGAAGGCGCCGCCGGCGATCAGGATGAGATCCTTCCACGAGGGCGCAAAGCCCATGATGTCAAAGGCCGGCTGGGTCAGCCCGATGATCCAGGAAATGACCAGCAGCAACAGGATGCGGAAGATCAGCGCCAGCGACAGGCCCAATTTGCGAGCCCGGTCCGCCTGCTCCTTGGGCAGGCGCGACACCAGCACCGAGATGAAGACGATATTGTCGATGCCGAGCACGATCTCCATCGCCGTGAGGGTCAGGAAGGCGGCCCACACGTTGGGATCGTAGAGGAGTTCCAGCATCGACAGCTCCGGTTGGAAAGATCAGGTGGCGACATGTTTAGGGCGGGCACACGATTGTTGGAAGAGTGCGCACAACGCTCCGCACAGGGTGCGGTTTTTCATCCCGCCCCCGGCTGCTGGCACGATCGCATCGCGCCGAAGCTGGCTCCTGGTTGCCGGCGCTGCTAGTCTCAGGGCTCGGCTCCACTCGAAAGTTCCTCCATGGACGCGTTCTCTCCCATCCCCGCCCTGACTGGCGGTGTGCTCATCGGGCTTGCCTCGGCGTTGCTCTGGCTCGGTAACGGTCGCATAGCCGGGATGTCGGGAATCTTCGGCCAATTGCTGCCGCCGGCGCGGACCGTGGTGTGGCGACTGGTATTCCTCGTCGCACTGGTGCTCGGGACGCTGGCCGCGTCCTGGTTGATCCCCGGCCTCGGCGTGGGCGGACCTGGTGGCGCGCCGGCGCAGCTGGCAGCCCCTCCTCCGGGCTGGAACGTCCCTGCCCCACTATGGATCGCCATCTCAGGCCTTCTGATCGGCTTTGGCACCAAGATCGGCAATGGCTGCACCTCCGGGCATGGCGTCTGCGGCATCGCCCGGCTGTCGAGGCGCTCGTTCGTCGCCGTCGGCGTGTTCTTCTCGGTCGCCATCCTTACCGTCGCCATTACCGGGATCGTCTGAAATGGCCGCCAATCTTCGCCTCCCCTATCTCGCCACCGCCGCCATCAGCGGCCTGCTGTTCGGCGCCGGCCTCTACATCTCGCAGATGGTCGATCCGCTGAAGGTGCTGCGCTTTCTCGATTTCACCGCCATTCCCACCGGCGGCTGGGATCCGAGCCTCGCCTTCGTCATCGTCCCCGCCATCGCGGTGATGTTCGTCGCCGTCCGCATCAGCCGCACCCGCCGGGCGCCACTGTTCGACGCACAGTTCCACGAGCCGGAGTTCCACCACATCGATGCCCCGCTGGTTGGCGGCGCCGCGCTGTTCGGCATCGGCTGGGGCATGTCGGGCATCTGCCCGGGGCCGGCCATCTCGCTGATTGCCTTCTGGCCCGATAACCTCTTGATCTTCCTCATTGCCCTGTTCGCCGGCTCCTATGCCGGAGCGCTGGTCATTCCGAGCGGCCGCGACAAGCGGCTGGCGCTGGCCCGATGAGCGGCGCGCCCGAAGCCGTCGTGGTCGGCGGTGGCCTTGCCGGCGTCGCGGCCGCGGTCGCCGTCGCCCGTGCCGGCCTCCGCACCCTGCATCTTGCGCCCAAGGGTCCGCCCGATCGGCGCACCTCGGCCCTGATGGGCCCCAGCGTCGACTACCTGCGCGCGTCCGGATTGATTGGCGACCCGGCAGCGCTCGGCCACCCGCTGACCCAGATCCGCATCATCGATGCCACCGACCGGCTGATCCGCGCGCCCGAGACGCTGTTCGACAGCAAGGACGCCGGGCTCGAGGCCTTCGGCTGGAACTTTCCCAACATCAGGCTGCTGGAAGCTTTCGAGACGGCCCGTGCGTCGCTCGACAACCTCGAAACCCGCGAGCTGGCGCTCGCTTCGATCGAGCGCAGCGACAGCGGCTGGGCGCTGACGCTGGCCGATGGCAGCATCGTCGAGGCGCCGCTCGTCGTCGGCTCCGACGGGAAGAAGTCTCTGGTGCGCGTCGCCACCGATTTCCGCGCCCGCGAGCATGGTTTCACCCAGTCGGCGCTGGTCTGCGATCTCGAACTCGGCCGCCCGCTCGGCGGCGCCTCGGTCGAGTTCCACTACGAAGAGGGCCCGTTCACGCTGGTGCCTGCTGGCGGCTCGCGCGCCAACCTCGTCTGGATCGACGACCGCGAGGTGCTGAAGGCGGCACAGGCCAGCGGCCAGGATGGCCTCCGCGCCATCTTCCTCGAGAAGTCGCAGCGCCTGTTCGGCGATATTCAACTCCTGACCCCGGCGCACATGTTCCTGCTCTCGACTCTTACGGTCGAGCGCGCCGGCATGGATGGCATCGTCTTGGCCGGCGAGGCCGCACACGCCTTCCCGCCGATCGGCGCACAGGGACTCAATCTCGGCCTCCGCGACGTCGCCGACCTCGCGGCAGCCCTTGCTGCCGCCGACCCCAGCGCGCCCGGCTGGGCCAAAGCGGTGAGCGCAGACTACGCGCGGCGCCGCGCCGACGACCTCGAGCGCACCGGCGGCATGGTCGACGCGCTGTTCCGCTCGCTGCTCAGCGACTTCCTGCCGGCCCAGGCGTTGCGCGCCGGTGGCCTCTGGGCACTGCGCCTGCTGCCACCCCTGCGCAAGCGTGCGTTTGGACTGGGCATGGGCCAGGGGTGAAGCTGACGGGGCACCGTGTTGCAGCACACCAGGCCGAGGTCAGAGCCAAGCGACAGTGACCAACAAAAAGGGCGCCCGGAGGCGCCCTTTCGATTCCTGGCATGCGGTCCGCTTATTGCGGGGCCGCCGGAGTGGCCGGTGCGGCACCGTCGGTGCCGAGCTGCTTGCGCAGCTCTTCGGCGCGATCCTGCAGCTGCTTTTCCAGCGCCGACGGAGCGGTCGACTGCTTGTTGAATTCGTCGAAAGTCATCGCGGCGGCGCCGTCGTAGACGGAGGTGAAGCCGGCGAGCGTGATGTCGATCACCAGGTCCTTGTTCTGGCGGTTCTTGGCGGTGAGCTTCAGCACGCCGCCCTTCTTGAGGCTGTTCACGTAAGCCTCGTTGATCACCAGCTGAGTGGCGCAGCTCTGCGGATCGCAAAGCATGAACGGCACGCGGATCGGCTTGCCGCCATCGATCTGCCAGGTGAGGCCGAACGGCAGCAGCACCCCGAGCGGCACCGCGGCAACGGCGAGCAGGCGGCTCTCCTGGCCCGGATCGTCGCGCAGCAGGAATGAGCCGAGGAACTGGCCGTTGGCAACGACCACCTGGCGCATGATGCAGGCCTGCTTGCCACCATCGATCGGGTCGCAGACCTTGAGCCAGTTCTGAGCGGGATTGGCATTGGCAGCCGGCGCCGCAGGTGCAGCGGCGGCATCGGCAGCAGGCGCGGCCGGTGCTGCCCCACCCTCGGCGGGGGCTGCCGGAGCGGCGTCCTGCGCGAGCGCCCCGAACGAGGGCATCATCAGTGCGGCAACCGCGAAACCAGCAACGACGAGCTTTTTGAGGGTCATTGAATTTCCTTGTGGTGTCCTACCATCGGTGACTCTCCCGGCCACCCTATTTCGTGCGCTCTTCAAGGCACGAAATCGGGCAATAACATGACCGACAGGACTTCCGAAAGCTTTAACCTGCGAGTGTTGCCGCAGCACCCGTTTCCGTGGCCAAACGCGCCATTCTGGACAGTATCGCGGCTGTTCCCTTCAGTCGCGCCTCGGCTGTCGGCCAGTCACGGCTGAACACGAGTTTCTGATCAAGCTTGATGCGCACCTGCATCTGCGGATCGGAGACCATCCGGACCAGCCCGGCCGGGTTCGGAAATTCCCTGTGCCTCAGCGTAACGACTGCGCCCTTGGGGCCGGCGTCTACCTTCTCGACGTTGGCGGTGCGGCAAAGTGCCTTGACCAGGATCACCTTGAGCAGCGCCTCCACTTCTTCAGGCAGCGGTCCGAACCGGTCGATCAGCTCGGCCCCTGCCGCATCGATCTCGCGTGCGTCGGAGAGGTCGCCCAGGCGACGGTAGAGCTGCATCCGCAGCTGCAGGTCCGGGACATAGTACTCGGGGATCATCACCGGCATGCCCAGCGAGATCGTCGGGCTCCACTCGCTGCGTTCCTCGTAGTCCGCATCGCCATCGCGCAGCGCCGCCACGGCCTCTTCCAGCATCGCCTGGTAGAGTTCGAACCCGACTTCGCGGATGTGACCGGATTGCTCGTCGCCGAGCAGGTTGCCGGCGCCACGGATATCGAGGTCGTGGCTGGCGAGCTGGAACCCTGCCCCCAGCGTTTCGAGCGACTGCAGCACGGTCAGCCGCCGCTCGGCGGTATCGTTGAGCTTGCGATCCGGCGGGATGGTGAACAGCGCATAGGCGCGCTGCTTGGCCCGGCCGATGCGGCCGCGGATCTGGTAGAGCTGGGCGAGGCCGAAATTGTCGGCCCGGTGCACGATCAGCGTGTTGGCGTTCGGAATATCGAGCCCGGATTCGACGATCGTGGTGGCCACCAGCACGTCGAACTTGCCGTCGTAGAAATTGTTCATGATGTCGTCGAGCTCGCCCGGCGCCATCTGGCCGTTGGCGACGACGTAGCTCACCTCGGGAACCTGCTGGCGCAGGAACTCGGCGATGTCGGGCTGATCCTTGATCTTGGGCACCACGTAGAACGCCTGCCCGCCGCGATACTTTTCACGCAGCAGCGCCTCCCTGACGCTGAGCGGATCGAACGGCGAAACGAAGGTGCGGATGGCAAGGCGATCGATCGGCGGCGTCGCCAGGAGCGACAGGTCGCGCACCCCGGTCAGCGCCAGCTGCAGCGTGCGCGGGATCGGCGTCGCGGTCAGCGTCAGCACGTGGACGTTGCCCTTCAGCTCCTTCAGCCGTTCCTTGTGGGCGACGCCGAAATGCTGCTCCTCGTCGATGATGAGCAGGCCCAGATCCTTGAACTGGATGGATTTGGCGAGGAGCGCATGGGTGCCGACTACAATGTCGACGGTGCCCTTTTCGAGCTCTTCCCTCGTCGCCTTGAGTTCGGTCGACGACACCAGCCGCGAAGCCTGCCGGATGCGCAACGGCAGCCCGGAGAAGCGCTCGCTGAAGGTCTTGAAGTGCTGACGCGACAGCAGCGTCGTCGGTACCACCACCGCCACCTGCCGCCCCGACATCGCCACGGCGAACGCGGCGCGCAAAGCCACCTCGGTCTTGCCGAACCCGACATCGCCGCACACCAGCCGGTCCATCACCCTGCCCGAGGCAAGATCCTCGAACACGGCGTTGATGGCGACCAACTGATCCTCGGTCTCGTCATAGGGGAAGCGCGCCGCGAACTCCTCGTAGAGCCCCGGCTGCACGTCCATCGGCGGCACCGTCGACAGCTGGCGCAGCGCCGCGATCTTGATCAACTGCTCCGCCATGTCGCGGATGCGCTTCTTGAGCTTGCTCTTCTTGGCCTGCCAGGCGACGCCGCCCAGCTTGTCGAGCTCGATGATCGCGTCGGCGCCATAGCGCGACAGCAGTTCGATATTCTCGACCGGCAGGTAGAGCTTGGTGTTGCCCGCGTACTCGATCTCGACGCAGTCGTGCGGCGCGCCCTGCACCTCGATGGTCTTCAAACCGAGGAACCGTCCGATGCCGTGGTCGACATGCACCACCAGGTCGCCTGCGGCGAGGCCGGCCGCCTCGGTCAGGGCGTCCGAGGCTTTCCGTCGCTTCTGCGGCCGCAGCAGCCGCTCGCCAAGAATATCCTGCTCCGAGAGCACCAGCATATCGTCGGTCTGGAACCCGGTCTCGAGCCCCAGCACCACCAGGGCCGTGGTCTCGGGCGAAGTGGTCTCGGCATCTCGCCAGTTCTCGGCGAGCCGCGGATGCTCGAGGCCATGATCGGCCAGCACCTGCGCCATGCGATCGCGCGAACCTTCCGACCAGCAGGCAATGATGGTTCTGCGCGCCTTCTTCCGCTCGGCGCGGAACAGCTTGACCACCGCCTCGAACAGATTGACGTCCTGCGCCTGCCGTTCGGCGGCAAAGCTGGGCGCCACCCGGCCGCCGGCATCATCGACCTTGCGGGTGTCCGGTGTCGCGAACGGCGAGAGCTGGACCACGCCCTTGTCCGGCGCCAGCGCGTAGGGCGCACGCTCCATCTCGTAGAGCTGGCTCGGCGGCACCGGCTTGTAGGGCGCGGCACCCTGCGCCTGCTTCTCGTGCCGGGCGTCTTCGCGGGCCTGGTAGTAATCGGAAATCTGCGTCTGTCGGTCGGTAAAGGCTTCCCGCGCCTGATCATCGAACACGAACGGCGCGTCCTCGGTATAGGCCGCGAGGTGGTCCAGCTCGTCGTAGAAGAACGGCGTCCAGTGCTCGACGCCCGGGTAGCGCTGCCCCGAGCTGACCGCGGCATAGAGCGGATCGTCCACCGTGTTGCCGCCGAACATCGTGGTGTAGCGCGCCCGGAAGCGGCGGATGGCCTCTTCGCTCAGCAGCACCTCGCTCATCGGCGCCAGCGCGATGCGCTTCAAATTGCCGGTGGTGCGCTGGCTATCCGCATCAAAGGTGCGGATGGTCTCGAGCTGCTTGCCGAAGAAATCGAAACGCAGCGGCGATTCGGTGCCGGCGGGATAGAGATCCACCAGCCCGCCGCGCACCGCATACTCGCCGGTCTCCCGCACGGTGGGCACGCGCAGGTAGCCGTTGCCGGCGGCCCAGGCGATCAGCTTCTCGCTGTCCACTACCTGCCCCGCCGCGGCTGCAAAGCTCATCCCCGCCACGACGTCGCGCGGTGGCAGCTTCTGCACCAAGGCGTTGACCGTGGTGAGGATGATTGCGCCCTTGGCCGCACCGCTGGCGAGGCTCGAGAGCGTCGTCATCCGCGCCGCGATGGTCACCCCGTTCGGCGATACCCGGTCATAGGGCAGGCAGTCCCAGGCCGGCAGCGTCAGCAACTGGTGCCCGGGCATCAGCTGTTCGAGGATCTCCACCATGCGCTGCATGCGGCGCCCGTCGCGCGCCACGAACACTGCGCTCACCGCTGCCTCGGGCGCCGCCTTCAGCCGCTCTTCGACGAGGCGCGCCAGCACCACCGGCTGCATGCCGTCGGGGACATTCGAAAGGGTGCGATCGGCGCGCTGGTCGGTCATTTGGCAGTCCGGAATTTCAGTAGGTCGGCAAGCAGGTCGTGGTCCGCATCGGTGGGAGCCGGCTCCTGCCCCATCAGCCAGGCGAGGAGATCGGTATCCAGCTCCTCCAGAAGCGTTTCGAAGCGATCGAGTTCCGCCCCGTCCATGGCCGCGAGCCGGGCATCGGCATAGGGCCCGAGCAGCAGATCCATCTCCTTGGTGCCGCGGTGCCAGGCGCGATAGCGCAGCCGGCGCAACCGCATAGCAGAATCTTCACCGGCGTCTTTTTGAAGGGCCATGATCGGGTGGTCTCGGGGAATGTGGATGGCGTGTTTACGCGGATATCTCGCCCATGTCACGTGGCAGACGGAGCAAGCCTCGGCTAGGTTCCGATGCCCAGGAGGCTCTTCGACTCGTGTCCCGTCCGCCGGCCCTCGATCCGCTGTTTCGCTCGCTCCACTCCATCAAGGGAGTGGGGCCGCAGCTCAGTGCCTTGCTGACGCGCTTCTTCGGCGCGCCGGAGGGGCAGGAAGCCATCGCGCTCGACCTCTTGATGCACATGCCCACCGGCATCGTCGATCGGCGCCGGATGGATGGCATCGCCAATGCGGTGCACAACAATATCGCGACGCTGAAGCTGCATATCGACCGCCACCAGCCACCGCCGCGCGGTCGGCCGCATATCCCGCACCGGGTGTTCGCGCATGACGAGACCGGCGAAATCCAGCTGGTCTACTTTCGCGCCCAGGGTGGCTGGGTGGAAAAGCTGCTGCCGGTCGGCGAGACCCGCTACGTCTCGGGCACCATCGGCTTCTTCCAGGGCGAAAAGCAGATCACCCACCCCGACTATGTGGTCGAGGCCGACAAGTTCGAGGACATGCCGCTGGTCGAGCCGGTCTACCCGCTGACCCACGGCCTCAGCTCCCGCGCCCTGATCAAGCTGACCCGGCAGGTGCTGGAGACGGTTCCGGATCTCCCCGAATGGATGCCCGCCGAGCGCATCGCCGAGTTCGGCTGGCCGGGCTTTCGTGCCGCAATGCACGCCTCGCACGCACCGGACACTCCCGACGACGCGCAGCTCTGGTCAAAGAACCGCATGCGGCTCGCCTATGACGAGTATCTCGCCGGCCAGCTTGCCCTGCTGATCGTTCGCTCACAGCTCGTTGCGCCGCGCGGCATCGCCAGAAAGTTCACCGGCCAGATTAGTGCCAAGGTAGAGGCCGCCCTCCCCTACACCCTCACCGAGGGCCAGCGTCTCGCCGTCGAGGATATCCGCCGCGACCTGGCCGCGCCCGAGCGGATGTCGCGGCTGTTGCAGGGCGATGTCGGCGCCGGCAAGACGGTGGTGGCGTTGATGGCCATGGCGGCGATGGCCGAAAGCGGCGCGCAGTCGGCACTGATGACGCCGACCGAAATCCTCGCCAGCCAGCACTTCAAGACGCTGAAACCGCTCTGCGACCGGGTCGGGCTCGGCATCGTGCTGCTCACCGGCAAGATGACCGCCGCCGAGCGCCGCGCCGTGCTTTCAGGCATCGCCGACGGAGCAACCAACATCGTGGTCGGCACCCACGCCCTGTTCCAGTCCGGCGTGGAGTTCCACAATCTCGGCCTCACCGTAGTCGACGAGCAGCATCGCTTCGGCGTCCATCAGCGGCTGGCGCTGAGCGAGAAGGGCTCGCATGCGGACCTGCTGGTGATGACCGCGACGCCGATCCCCCGCACCCTCGTGCTCACGCATTTCGGCGACATGGCGGTGAGCATCCTGCGCGAGAAGCCGCGTGGCCGGCAGCCGATCGATACGGCCGTGCTGTCGATCGGCGAATACGCCCGCGTTATCCAGCGCCTGCAGACCCGCATCGCCGAGGGGGCGCAGGCGTTCTGGGTCTGCCCGCTGGTCGAGGAGAGCGAGCATCTCGAGGTGGTCGCCGCCGAGGATCGCTTCGCCGAGTTGCAGAAGGTGTTCGGCGATCAGGTGGTTCTCATCCATGGCCGGATGAGCGCCACCGCCAAGGCCGAGGCGATGGATCGTTTCCAGCGCAACGAGGCCAAGATCCTCGTCGCGACCACCGTCATCGAAGTGGGTGTCGACGTGCCCAACGCCACTATCATGATCATCGAACATGCCGAGCGCTTCGGCCTTGCGCAGTTGCATCAGCTGCGTGGTCGCGTCGGGCGCGGCAGCCAGCGTTCGGCTTGCCTCTTGCTCTACAAGGAGCCGCTGAGCGAAACCGCCAAGGCTCGGCTCGAAACCATCAAGGGCACCGAGGATGGCTTCGTCATCGCAGAAAAGGACCTCGAGCTGCGCGGCCAGGGCGACGTCCTCGGCACCCGCCAGTCCGGCATGCCCGGCTATCATCTCGCCGTACCCGACGTGCACCGGCACCTGCTCGAATGGGCGCACGAGGACGCCATAAATGCGCTGACCCGTAACCCCGGCCTTACCGACCGGGACGGCGACGCGCTGCGTACGCTGCTCTATCTGTTCCGCAAAGACCTCGCCATTCCCCTGCTCCGAGCCGGCTGACCTCCCATGCACATCCGCCCCTTCGAACCCCGTGACACCGACGCGGTCGTCGCCCTCTGGCGGGCCCGTGGCCTGACTCGACCGTGGAACGATCCCCTGAAGGACATCGAACGCAAGCTCGCGGTGCAGCCCGAACTGTTCCTCGTCGGCGAGCTGGATGGCGCCATCGTCGCTACGGCGATGGGCGGCTACGATGGTCACCGCGGCTCGGTCTACTACCTCGCGGCAGCCGAGGAGCACGCCGGCAAAGGCTACGGCGCCGCGCTGCTGGCAGAGCTGGAGCGCCGGCTCACGGCGATGGGGTGCCCGAAGATCAACCTGCTGGTGCGCGGTGAGAATGACGGGGTGCTGAAGTTCTACGACCGCTTGGGCTACGAGCGGCACGACTCGTTGAGCCTCGGGCGGCGGCTGATTGCGGATTAGTGCGGAGTGAAAACACTGCGCCGGTGGTTGCCGACCCCCACCCCTGTCCCCTCCCCCTAAACAAGGGGAGGGAGACCCTCACACTGACATCGAAGCTGTCGTCTCCCTCCCCATGTTTAGGGGGAGGGATCAAGGGTGGGGGTCCGCAGCCACCGGCGGCAGTGGTTAGGGCTGAGAGCAGTTCAGCACCGACTGGTGCGTCGCCCTCGGCACCTCGCGTGGCGCCCTACCGGCCTCCGTTCTGCAAGAACCTCGCCATTGCTTTGCTGTGGGCGGGATGAGTGCTATATGACCAGATAGATGGTCAGGAGATTTAGCATGCGCCATGTCAGCCTCGCCAGCGCGAAGGCCCATCTCAGCGAACTGATCGCTGAAGTCGAGGCGGGTGAAACGGTCGTCATTACCAAGCGGGGCAAGGAAGCTGCCCGGCTGAGTCCGCCTGAATCCGCGCGCAAGCCACTGGATCTGCGAAAAATCCTAGAACTCACGCAAACGATGACGATGCAGGACGAGGGCGCCGGCGATTTCATGCGCCGCATGCGGGACAATGCCCGCTACTGATGCTCTACCTCGACACGTCAATCATTGTCGCCCTGCACGTCCACGAACCACACACGGTTCGCGTCGTGACCTGGTTGAAGATGCGCGACCCGGCTGACTTGTCCATCAGTCCGTGGGCAGCGGTGGAGTTTGCCTCAGCCCTTGCCCTGAAGGTTCGTACTGGTCAGATCGACGAGGGCGAACGAACCATCGCCCAGGCCAGCTTCCGCGAACTGTTGCTCCCAAGTCTGGAAGTCCTCGCCATCGAGAGCCCGGACTATCACCGGGCAACGACGATGGTTGAAGTTGACAGGCATGGACTGCGGGCTGGCGATGCCCTGCACTTGGCCATTGCAGAACGGCACCGCCGAACAGTACTAACGCTCGATCAGGGTATGGCAACATCCGGCCGGGCTCTCGGCCTTCGCATCGCCACCCCCTGATCAAATACTCTGAGTTACAGGCGCGCTAGTCGATCGCGTACTTCCTGAGCACATCGATCTCGACATAGTGCAGCACCGACTGGTGCGTCGCCTTCAGCACCACCTGCGGCGCCATGCCGGCCTCCAGCGCCTCGACCCAGCGCAGCGCCACGAGGCACCAGCGGTCGCCCGCCTTCAGCCCCGGAAACGCATATTCCGGCATTGGTGTACTGAGGTCGTTGCCGCGCGATTTCGAGAACGCGAGGAACGCGTCGGTCATCACAGCGCACACCGTGTGCCGGCCTTCATCGAGCGGGCCGGTGATGCAATTGCCATTGCGGAAGAACCCGGTCAGCGGGTTCATCGAGCACAAGATCAGCGGCTCGCCGAAAACGTTGAGCTCGGGCTCGTGCTCGAAGAACGGCTTATTCAACCGTCACGCTCTTGGCGAGGTTGCGCGGCTGGTCGACGTCCGTGCCCATGAACGAGGCGGTGTGATAGGCGAGCAACTGCACCGGAATGGTGGCGAGGATCGGCGCCACGAAACTCGCGACCTTCGGCAACACCAGTACTTCGGCCACGCCCTCGCCCACGGTTTCCTTGCCGACTTCGTCGGTGATCAGGATGATCTTGCCGCCGCGCGCCGCCACCTCCTGCATGTTGGAAAGGGTCTTGCCCATCAGCTCGTCCGAAGGGGCGACGACGATCACCGGCATCAGTTCGTCGACCAGGGCGATCGGCCCGTGCTTCAGCTCGCCCGCGGGATAGGCCTCGGCATGGATGTAGCTCAGCTCCTTGAGCTTCAGCGCGCCTTCCATGGCGATCGGGTACATCTGGCCGCGACCGAGATAGAGCACGTCCTTGGCTTTCGACAGCCGCTTGGCGATCTCCTCGACCTGGCCTTCGAGCGCCAGCGCGGCCGAAATGGCCGTCGGCAGCGCCGTGAGGCTGTGCACCAGCTCGGCTTCCTGCTCGGCCGTTACCGTGCCGCGCGCCACGCCTGCCGCAACGGCGAGGCTCGCCAGCGCCGTCAGTTGCGCGGTGAACGCCTTGGTCGAGGCAACACCGATTTCCGGCCCGCACAGGGTTGGGAATACCACCTGGCTCTCGCGCGCCATCGTCGATTCCGGCGAATTGAGCAGCGAAGCAATGTGCTGGCCCTGCCCGGCGCAATAGCGCAACGCCGCCAGCGTATCGGCGGTCTCGCCCGACTGCGAGATGAAGAGGCTGAGGCCGCCCTGCTCGAGCGGCGGTTCGCGATAGCGGAACTCCGACGCCACATCGACATCGACCGGCAGCCGCGCATAGCGCTCGAACCAGTATTTGGCGACGATGCCGGCATAGGACGCCGTGCCGCAGGCCGAAATGGTGAGCCGCTTCAACGTGGCGAAGTCGAACGGCAGCGCCTCGCGCAGCGCCACCCTGTCGCTGCTCATATCCACATAGTGGCTGAGCGTGTGCGACACGGTTTCCGGCTGCTCGTAGATTTCCTTGGCCATGAAGTGGCGGTGGTTGCCCTTGTCGACCAGCAGCGCCGAGGCGGCCGACACCAGCATCTCGCGCTGCACGATCGCGTCGGAACCGTCGCGGATGGTGACGCCGTTCTTGGTCAGCACCGCCCAGTCGCCATCGAGCAGGTAGCTGAGCCGCGAGGTGAAGGGCGCCAGCGCCATGGCGTCGGAGCCGAGGTACATCTCGGTGGCGCCATAGCCGATGGCCAGCGGCGCACCGGAGCGGGCGGCGATCAGCAGCGCATCCTCGCCCTTGAACATGAAGGCCAGCGCGAAGGCGCCACGCAGCTCCTTCAGTGTCCGCGCCACGGCCATCTCGGGGTCGAGCCCGCGGTCGAGCTCGCGGGTCACCCACAGCGCCACCGATTCCGTGTCGGTCTGCGTCTTGGGCAGGTACCCGTCCTTGGCAAGATCAGCGAGCAGCTCGCGAAAATTCTCGATGATGCCGTTGTGCACCACCGCCACCTTGTCGGTGGCATGCGGATGGGCATTGCCCTCGGTCGGCGCGCCATGCGTCGCCCAACGGGTATGGCCGATGCCGATATTGCCGCTCAGCGGTTCGAAGCTCAGCTTGGCCGCGAGGTTGCCGAGCTTGCCTTCGGCACGGCGGCGGCCGATCTGGCCGCCCTCGAGCGTGGCGACGCCGGCGCTGTCATAGCCGCGATATTCCAGCCGCTTCAACGCATCGACCAGTCGCGGCGCAACCGGTTCAGTCCCGATAATCCCGACAATACCGCACATCTTGTGGGTCCCCTACTTGCCAGACCTGGCGCGTTTGATGGCTTCGGCGCGCGCCTTGAGCTTGGGCGCGTAACCGGGCTTGTTCTCCTGCCGGGCGCGGCCAAGGGCCAGCGCATCCGGCTCGACATTGTGCGTGATGACGCTGCCCGAGGCGATGTAGGCCCCGTCGCCGATCGTCACCGGCGCCACCAGCGACGAGTTCGAGCCGATGAAGGCGTTCGCTCCGATGCTGGTCTTCGATTTGTTCACGCCATCATAGTTGCAGGTGATGGTGCCTGCCCCGATGTTGGTCTTCGCCCCGACTTCACTGTCGCCCAGATAGCTCAGGTGCCCGGCCTTGACGCCTTCATGGATCACCGAGTTCTTCACTTCGACGAAGTTGCCGATATGCGCGTTGTCGCCGATCTGGGCGCCGCCGCGCATGCGTGCGAAGGGCCCGATGGTGGCCCCGGCCCCGATGCTCGTTCCCTCGATATCGCAGAACGCCCGGATCTCGGCGCCATCGGCGATCTTCACCCCGGGTCCGAACACCACGTTGGGGAAGATCGTCACGTCGCGGCCGATCTCGGTGTCGTAGGAGAAATACACCGTCGAGGGGTCTTTGAGCGTGACCCCTGCGCGCATGAAGTCGTCGCGCCGCAACTCCTGGAACTGTGCTTCGGCCTGCGCCAGCTTGCGCCGGTCATCGACCCCGATCACCTCGTTGGCGTCGGCTTCGACCACCTCGATCCGCCGTCCATCACCGCTCGCCAGTTCCACCGCGTCGGTGAGGTAGAACTCGCCCTTGGCATTGGCGTTGCCGATCCGGTCGATCACCGAACGCAGCGTGTCGGCGCGGAAACCCATGATACCGGAATTGCACAGCCCGATCGCCCGCTCGGCTTCCGTCGCATCCTTGTGCTCGCGGATCGCCAGCAGCCGGCCATTGTCGGTGAGCAGCCGCCCGTAGCCCGTGGTGTCGTCCGGACGAAAGCCGACCACCACGATGTCGGCGCCGGCGTCCAGTCGCGTCGTTATGCCGGCCAGAGTTTCGGCAGAAACGAGCGGTGTATCGGCGTAGAGCACGATCACATTGCCCTTGGCCCCGCTATAGGCCGCCTCGGCCTGCTTTACCGCGTGCGCGGTACCTTTGCGATCAGCCTGCGTCGAAAACGTCGCCGCGGGCGCCAGGCCGGCAACCATCGCCTGCACCGCGTCATGCCCAGGCCCGATCACCACCGAGATGGCCGACGAGCTCGCTGCAACGGTGCGGACGACATGACCAACCAGCGGCAGCCCCCCCACCTGATGCAGCACTTTCGGGGTGGCCGAGCGCATGCGGGTGCCTTCGCCCGCAGCCAGGATGATCGACAGCAGTTCAGTCATTCATGTGATCCCGGAGGGCCCTCTGCAGCGGTCATCGTTTCCCCCGTGTTTATGGCAGCAAGTTGTTGGGAATCCGATAACGAGGTTACGGAGTGGTAAACTCACGAATGCCCCTGATTCGTGGGGGTTTTGGGGGATAAGACCTTTGGCGAAGGCAGCAGACCAGTTTCGTCCGGCCGATGTGACGATGTGGGGCATCGTGGCGCTCGGCATCTGGGCGGTGGCCATTCTCGGCGCCAACCTTTCCGGGCTGATCCCATCCAGCGTCTACGGTGCGCTGCACGCCTCGCGGCTCGAAGGCTCCACCCTCAACCAGTTGCGCACCCAGGTGGCGACGCTCGAGGAGGAAACCACCAGGATGAAGCGCGACAACACCCAGTTGCTGCAGCGCTTCACCATGAACGAGGAGGCCGCCGGCGCGGTGACCAAGCGGGTCGGCGCGCTCGAAGTCAGCGTGCCGAAGATTCTCGAGCAGGCGCAGACCGAGGCCAGGCGCGCCGCCATCGACACCACGACCACCGGTTCGATCACCCCGGGCAAGACGCTGACCTTCGAGACCGAAGGCGGCACCGTCGCGGTGCAGCAACGCCCGCTTACCCCCGGATCGAACGACGTCAAACTCAAGGTCGTGCCGCTCGAGCCGCCCATGCCACTGGCGATACCCGATGGCACGGTGCCCGGTATCGCCTTGGGCTTCCCGCTGCGGGCGGACACCGCTGAAGCGCAGTGGCAGGAACTGCTGGCCCAGGTCGGCACCATGCTGGTGGGGCTGTCGCCGGTGCTCGCCGATCAGGATGGCACCGATGGCAAGATCATTGTCGCCGGCCCGCTGGTCGACCGGGCCTCGGCCATCGAACTGTGCGCCCGGCTCGATCGCGTCGGCGTGCCATGCGAGCCCACCAGCTATGCCGGCCAGCCGGTGCCGTTGCTCAACTGAGGGTCAATCGCCGTTAGCGATTGACAGCCGGGGCACAATGCCTATGTTCCGCGCCGATCCGCCCCGTGCGGCAGATCGATGACCGGGCGCCCGTAGCTCAGTGGTAGAGCATCCGACTTTTAATCGGATGGTCGATGGTTCGAATCCATCCGGGCGTACCACTCCCTGACTTTCTCCAGCGCACATGTCTTTGTGAGTATGTGCGCCAGCAGAAGGCGCCTAGCCTGCTCCATAGACCGGTTGAGCCGTCGCCCTGCGGGCGGCACTTGGGACGCTGCAGCCGGGCGTTGATCGCGCAATCTCCTCGAACGTGGAACTGCGCACCATGTCATCCATCGTCCACCGCCGCCTGCCGAGGCTCCTTCGTTGGCTTGCGGCCTTCCTGCTCCTCGCCGCCGCGTTGGCGGCTGCCATTGCCTTGGGTTTCTGGCTCTAGCGGGAACCCGGCACCTGCCCTGAAGATTGATTCCGACACTGTGCAAACGCAGGGTCTTGTCATGTCCTCAGGCTTCTTCCACCGCTTCTCCAACCTCGTATCGCGCGGCGCGGGCAAGCCGCTCACCTTCGCCATCGCCTGCGGGCTCATCCTGGCCTGGGCCATCAGCGGTCCGTTCTTCGGCTTCTCCGAGACCTGGCAGCTGGTGGTCAACACCGCGACCACCATCGTTACCTTCCTGATGGTGTTCGTGGTGCAGCACACGCAGAACCGAGACGGCGAAGCGGTGCAGGCCAAACTCGACGACCTGATCCTGGCATTGCGCAAGGCGGATAACCGCCTGATCGGCGCCGAGGAGCTTACCGGGCACGAGCTGCACAGGCTGCGCAAGATGATTGCCGATCGCGTCGCAGACGATCAGCAGGCGCTTGAAGAAATCGATCGGCGCACGGCCGGCGCCGCCTAGGATAATTTGCCGATCAAGGCAACCAATCGTCCGTTTCCGTACTTTCCGTGACGAACCGCGTCATAGGAGAACAAGAAAAATGAACGGGATCATCTACCTCGTCGGCCTCGTGGTCGTAATCCTCGCAGTCCTGTCCTTCTTCGGCCTGAGGTAAGGACCGCACCATGACCATTCCAAGCGAAACGGATGTCGTTGTCGCCGCTGCACCGGCAGCCAAAGTGGACACCAGCTCCTACGTCGACTGGCCGGCGATCATCGCCGGCATCGTGATCGCATCGGCGATTTCACTGGTCCTGCTGACATTCGGTTCGGCAATCGGACTGAACTTCGTCAACTTCCACGCCGGCCCTGACGTGCCGGCGATCTGGATCGCCATCGCCGCCGGTACCTGGCTGCTGTGGGTGGAAGTCTCCAGCTTCATGGCAGGCGCCTACGTCACCGGACGGCTTCGCCGTCGTCACTTCGATGCCACCGAGGACGAAGCGGACGTGCGAGACGGAGCCCATGGCCTGCTGGTCTGGGGTGGCGCCCTGGTCATTGGCGGCTTGATTGCCGTGGGCGGGATCACCGCAGCCGCCAACGCAGTCGGCGCTGCCGCCTCCACCCTCACCAACGCCGCGGCGACCGTAGCCGACGATGCCGGCAACGTGCTCGATCCGAACGCCTACTTCGTCGACCAGTTGTTCCGCCCTGCCTCAACGGCGACCACGCCGCCGGCAGCCGATACGACCGGCGTCCGCGCGGAGGCCGGCAGGATCATCACGCAAGGCGCCATCGCCGGCTCCATCAGCGATCCCGACAAGGCCTACCTCGCCCAGGTGGTCTCGACCAACACCGGCCTGACACCGGACGAGGCCAATGCCAGGGTCACCCAGGTCATCACGGCGGTTGACCAGGCCAAGGCCGAAGCGGCGGCGGTGGCCGAAACGGCCCGCAAGACCAGCGTCGTCGCCGCGTTCCTGACGGCGGCCTCGCTGCTGGTCAGCGCCGTGGGCGCCTACTGGGCGGCGCAGATGGGCGGCAATCACCGCGACAACGCCACGGTGTTCCGCACCGTGTTCCGGCGCGTACGCTAGAGGAGAAGCACGATGCTGAGAGGACTTGGGCTCTGGCTGCTGGGTGTCCCCATCTGGCTGATCATCATCATCCTGCTGTTCATTCGCTGAGGATGAGCGCAGCATGGAGGCGGGCCCCGGCCCGCCTCTTCCCTGTGAAAAGGACGCCGCGATGAATACCGCCAACCTGCAGCTTGAAGGCCTCTACCTCGCAATCGCCGCAATGCATGAGACGATGATCGCCAAGGGCCTGGTTTCCCGCCAGGACGTCGACGACGCCATGCGGGCGGCCGAGCAGACCGCCATCAACGACAACCGTTCGGTCGAGAGCCTTCGCCCGGCGGAACGCGACGCCCTCGCCTTTCCGGCCCGCCTGCTGCGGATGGCCAATGCCACGGTCTCCGATGACGGCGCCTTGTCCTTCTCGGCGCTGGCCCGTCGCGTCGGCACGGTCAAGGAACCCTACAACGACCAGCGCTAGGACGCCGTCGGCACCGGTCCCTTCCAGATGAGCCGGTGCGAGCCCTGGTCGGTGGGCGCAAACACTTCCGAGCGGCGCCCGTCATCGCCATAGGTCATGGCGATCCGCCGGGCCTGGCTTTGTGCCTCATCGCGGCTCTCGAACGGCCCATAGGCCTTGCCTTCGCAATCGACCCACCACGAGCCCATGCTCTCGATGACGATGAACCAGCAGGTTTTCATAAGTGCTCCCCGGCCGTGAGAATGGCCACCATCGGTTGCAAGATGCGCCTTCGGGAGGGGCTGCCGGCCCTTCCCGTTTGAAAGCGCGGTAAGTCGAATGCGCTAGTCGCGGCGCCCGCCGGCCATACGCTGGGCCACCGAAAGCGGCGCGAACAGCCGGGCGATGCGCGCCGCGCTGATCCCCTCGTCGAGTTCGCCGAACGCGGAAATCAGGCTCCGGTCCGGCCCATCCTCGCGACGCAGTTCGGGAAGCGGCACCGAAACCTGCACCTGATGCCAGTTGCGGGCCTCGTCGAGTGTGAACGCCGCCGAGATGGCGAACTTCTCATCGGCCTCGTCCGGCCCGAAGCGCACCAGCAGGTGGCTGCAGCGCTCCTTGTTGCGCGCCATGAACAGGCTCTTTTCGCGTTCGAAAGCGCCGGCGATGTCGTCGTCCAGCAAGGCTGGACGGATGGTCAAGGCAGTCATCGGATTGCCCCCCGATCTGCTGCGGATACCAGTAAACGCTAGGGGTTCAGTGTGTTCCTGACAGGACCGCAATAGGGCGGAAACGCGGTCGGTAAACTTGCGGCCATCATGCAACTCGCCTCCCCCTGGACGCGTTGATTCAGAGGTGGCGCCGCGTGTCAACCGGACGCGATGGGCACGGGGAACATTGCGGTTTTTCCGGTTTCCCGCTTTGGCCGACGAAATGGCAGACGAGCCTCTGTTCCATCCGCGGCGTCACCCCAGAGGCGTGAATTGTGATGCCGGCCGCCGTAACGCCATGTTTCACTATGGCTGCTAAGCCATAGGCATGGAGCAACTCGAATCGAAGAGCCCAGCCGCCGGGCCGCTGCGCGTGCTGATGCTGGGCGCCAATTCCGGCATCGCTGAAGCCACCGCGCGACTCTACGCCGCCGAAGGCGCCGCGCTGCTGTTGGCAGGTCGGGACGCGGAGCGGCTCGAAGCCCTCGCTGCCGGTCTCAGGACGCTGGGGGCCAGCCGCTGCGAAACGGCCGTACTCGACCTCGTGACCGCCGATCCCGCGGCGGCACTGCCGCAACTCACGTCGCGGCTTGGGGGCGTTGACCACATCCATATCGCCTATGCGATCATGCCGGAGCAGTCGGTCGCCGCCGCCGAGCTTGCGATCGCCGCGCAGATGATGGCGACCAACTACACCTCCACCGCCTTGTGGTCGCTGGCGGCCGCCAACCTGCTCGAGTCACAGGGCCACGGCGCGTTGGTGGTACTCGGTTCGGTCGCCGGTGACCGCGGCCGACGCAAGAACTTCATCTACGCCTCGACCAAGGCCGGCATCGAGACGCTGGTCGAAGGCATTGCCCATCGCTTCGCCGCGATGCCGGGCACCGCGGGGCCGCGTGCCGTGGTGGTAAAGCCCGGGCCGACCGCGACGGCGATGACGGCAAACAGCCCGCCCGGCCGCCGGCTGAGCTCAGCCGATGAGGTCGCTCGCCTGGTGCGGCGCGCTGCGGACCATGGTGGCCCGGTGCAATACGCCCCGCGCCGCTGGCGGTTGATCATGCGCATCGTGCGCGAGATGCCGTGGTGGCTGTTCCGGCGCGTCGATCTCTAGTCATTGGATGCGCTGCCCCTCACCCCGCCCCCTCCCCAGAGGGGAGAGGGGGCGATGTGGCACCGCCGGTGGTCTCGCGTCCCCTCTCCCTCTGGGGAGAGGGTCAGGGTGAGGGGCAGTTCCGCGCGTTTGGGAGATGCACCAGACCAAAAGAACAGGGGCCGTTTCCGGCCCCTGCCCTGTCTCGATCAGTACGGCGTCGGGTACCAGTCGTCGTCGCCCCAATCGTCTTCCTCGTCTATCGGGTAGAGCTTCTTGATACGGTCGACCATGCCCGAGCAGCGGTTGATGCGCATCGAGTAGTACCAGTCGTCGTAGCCTGCTTCGACCCGGACGCGGTTCTTGCTGAGGTAGTCGACGATCTCGACATCGAAGAAGCCGTAGGCCTTGAGGCCCTTGCGGATCTGCTTGTCGGTCAGGCACCAGTTGAAGAAGTCGTTCGGGCCGAAGTTCTTCTTCTTGAACTGCTGCAGCTGCTTCTGGTCGCCGCCCTGCGGCTTCACGTCGAGCGAGAAGCCGCCCATGTTCGGGGCCGCCTGCACGGGGACCGCACTCAGGGCGGTGCCGGCGAGGACGACGGCAAGTACCGCGGCGCGGCCGGTTTGCCGAAGGGTGTTGAGAACGGTCATTTTCGGTAGTCCTTGGGTTTCTGGTCAGTGCTGCATCTGCAGCGTTGAATTCACCCTAGCGCACTGATTTTGAACGCGTTTGGAACCGACCCTTCAGAAACCATTCAGCGCAGCGCCGCACTTATGCCGCGGTCACCACAATCGCGCCACGACGTGTCGCGACGATCGTGTGCTCGTATTGCACGCACGGGGCCGGCGGGTCCGCCACCAGCGTCCATTCGTCATCCTCGTCGCGCTGCTCGGCCATCCGGCCGCCGAGCGACAGGAACGGCTCCACCGTGAACACCAGCCCCTCGGTGATCACCCGGCGTTCCGACTTGTCGGGCCAGGTGGATATTTCCCCCGGCTCGTCATGCAGGCTGTCGCCAACGCCATGGCTGGCGAGGTTCTGGATCAGGGTGTAGCGATTCTTCCGCGCGAACGTTCCGATGGCATTGCCGATGCCGGCGAATGGCGCACCGGTCTTCACGGCCCTGATCCCTTCCCACATGGCGCGCTTGCCGTCGCGGCAGAGCGCCACCAGGCGCGGATCGGCCTCCGGCACGATGAACGAGGCACCGGTATCGGCGAATACCCCGTTGAGCTCGGCCGAGACGTCGATGTTCACCAGGTCTCCGGCGTTGATCACCCGGCTGCCCGGGATGCCGTGTGCGATCTCCTCGTTCACCGAGATGCAGGTGGCGCCGGGGAAATCATAGGTGATCTCCGGCGCCGAGCGCGCCCCGGCCGCATCGAGGATACGGCGGCCGATATCGTCGAGCTCCTGCGTAGTGATCCCCGGCGCCAGCGCAGCTGCCATGGCGTCGCGGGCCACCGCACAGATGCGGCCGATGGCCTTGAGCTTTTCGAGTTCGGCTTCGGTGGTGATGGTCAAGTCGTATGGGTCCCGGCTTCCGCCATGTGTGTGAGGTCGTCGATCAGCGGGTTGTGCTCGCCGTCGCGGATGTAGCCGGTATGCCGCAGCCACATCCACATGGTGACCCGGTGGACCAGTGTGTAGATCCACAGCGCCGCATCGGGGTCCGAGTGGTCGATCTCGCCATAGCCGGCGCGAATGTGCGGGGTGGAACCCGGCGCGTCGTGCTCGGAGCAGAACAACGCCTTGGCGAGGTCGCATACCGCATCCGAGGCCCGGGCATTGCCATAGTCGAGCAGCCCGGTCAGCTGCAGCCGCCCCGCTGCATCGCGCTCACCCAGCAGGTTGTGCGGCTGAAAATCGTCGTGGGCGAAGACGGCGCCGCGGCTTTCGGCGATGACATCGGCATGGGCCGCGAAGATGGCTTCGAGCCGCTGCGCCAGCGCCTCGCCGCCGCCGAAGTGGCGGAACCGGCCGATGCTGTAGGCGAAGCGCCGGTTGAGGTATTCGCTGTTGGTCGCCGACGGGTCGACCACGCCTTGCTCGCCGAAGGCGCCATAGCCGCCCGGCACCGGCACGGAGTGGAGCTTGCGCAGCATCGTGCCCATCTGCCGATAGAGATCGGCAACGTCCGGCTCGTCCTTGAAGATCATCACCTGCCTGCCGGGCAGGTAGTTCGCAATCGTGTAGCGGAACGGCAGGCGCGTCCGGCTCTCGTCGGATGCGAGGAAGCGCGTCATGGGCACGTCAAGGTTACGCAGCAACTGCGCGGCATAGACTTCCTTGCCGGTCGCATAGGGGAACGCGTCCTTGAACGCCTTGAGCACCAGCGGCGCGCCGTCGGTGCGGTCGATGCGGAACGAACGCGCCCCGCCGCCGATAAGCTCAGTCACTGCCGTCGGCACTCCGAGGCCAAGCTCACCGAGCAGCGCGGCGAGCTTGGCGATGTCGACGTCGACCGGCGGCATCTTGTAGGACGGCTCCGCCACCGCCTCGATTTGTGTCATTCCCCCCACCCTGGCTTCGCTGGCCGATATTGCGGGCAAGCTACGCTGCACGCCCTGCAACGGGAAGGGAGAATGTAGGGCGGAAGAGCCCCTTCGCGCCCTCAGCCCTTGAGCTTCAGGTACGCCTCGACCAGCCCCTTGGTGGAGCTGTCATGGGCCGTCGCCTTCTCCGTCCCCTGCACCTTGGGCAGCAGCGCCTTGGCCAACTGCTTGCCGAGCTCGACGCCCCACTGGTCGTAGGAGTTGACGCCCCAGATGGTGCCCTGCACGAACACCTTATGCTCATAAAGCGCGACGAGGCTGCCGAGCCGCTCCGGCGTCAGCTTGGGGTACAGCAGCGTGTTCGACGGCCGGTTGCCTGGGAACATCTTGTGCGGCGTGAGTTCCTTGATCCGCGCCTTGTCGAGGCCCTGTGCGCTGAGCTCCGCCACCACCTCGTCCTTGCTCTTGCCCAGCATCAGCGCCTCGGACTGCGCCAACACGTTCGCCACCAGCTTGTCGTGGTGCGGCGGCAGCTGCTCATGCGGCTGTGCGGCGATCAGGAAATCCACCGGGATCACGTCGGTGCCCTGGTGGATCAACTGGTAGAAGGCGTGCTGGCCATTGGTGCCCGGCTCGCCCCAGATGATCGGGCCGGTCGGGTAGTCGACCGGCTTGCCGCTGAGCGTCACCGACTTGCCGTTCGATTCCATGTCCTGCTGCTGCAGGTAGGCGGCGAAGCGGGAAAGCCGCTGGTCGTAGGGCAGCACCGCATGGGTCGAAAAGCCCCAGGCGTTGCGGTACCAGACCCCCAGCACGCCCATGATGACCGGCAGGTTCTTCTCGAGCTTGGTCTTGAGGAAATGCTGGTCCATCTCGTAGGCGCCCTTGAGGAACGCCTCGAAATTGTCGTAGCCCACAGCGATCGCCACCGGCAGGCCGATGGCCGACCACACCGAGTAGCGGCCGCCGACCCAATCCCAGAAGCCGAAGATGCGGTCGGACTTGATGCCGAAGTCGGCGCAAGCCTTGAGGTTGGTCGAGAGCGCCGCGAAATGGTCCGGCACCGCCGCCTCGCCCAGTGCGTTGGCGATCCAGGCACGGGCGGTCGCCGCGTTGGTCATCGTCTCGTCGGTGGTAAAGGTCTTCGACGCAACGATGAACATCGTGCGCTTGGGGTCGAGCCCCTTCAGCACGTCGTGGATATGCGCGCCGTCGACGTTGGAGACGTAGTGCGCCCGGAGGTCGGCTCGCGTGTAGGGCGCCAGCGCCAGCGTCACCATCGCCGGGCCGAGATCCGAGCCGCCGATGCCGATATTGACCACGTCGGTGAAGCTCTCACCGCTCGAGCTCTTGATTGCGCCATTGCGCACGGCGTCGGAGAATCCCTTCATCGCCGCAAGCACGCCGCGGATTTCGGGCATCACATCCTTGCCGTCGACCACCACCTTCTTATCGCCCATGTAGCGCAGCGCCATGTGCTGCACCGCGCGATCCTCGGTGACGTTGATGTGCTCGCCCTTCCACATCGCGTCGCGCTTCTCTTCGACGCCGGCGGCGCGCGCCAGTTCGAACAAAGCCGCCATCGCCTTCTCGTCGATGCGGTTCTTCGAGTAATCGAGCAGCAGCTCGCCCGCCTTTGCCGAGAACGTCTTGAAGCGGTTCGGGTCACTCGCGAACAGTTCGCGCATGGTCGTCTCGTCGAGACGCTTGCGCGACTTCATCAGCGGGTTGAGGAGGGACTTGCGGGGGGTGGCCATGACGCTGTTCTCCAAGAAGGACTAGATGACGGCGATGTCGCCTGCCGCCCATGTCGCTCGGGTTTGTGCCGCATAATCGGCGAACGCACCAGCCTCGATCGCGGCGCGGGCACCTATGCAGAGCTGCTGGTAGTAGCTCAGGTTGATCTGGCTCAGGATCATCGCCCCCAGCATCTCCTCGGTGCGGATCAGGTGATGCAGGTAGGCGCGGCTGAAGCGGCGGCAGTTCGGATTGGGCGACGCTTCATCCAGCGGGCGCGGATCGTCCTTATGCCGGGCGTTCTTCAGGTTGATGACGCCGAAGCGGGTATAGGCGTGCCCGTGCCGGCCGGCGCGCGTCGGATGCACACAGTCGAACATGTCGACGCCGCGTTCGATGCCACCGAGGATATCGTCGGGCTTGCCCACCCCCATCAGGTAGCGCGGCTTGTCGGTCGGCAGTTCCGGCGTGATCTCGCTGAGCACCCGGAACATCACCTCCTGCGGCTCGCCCACCGCGAGCCCGCCGATCGAGTAGCCGTTGAAGCCGATCGACTTCAGGCCCGCCGCCGAACGGCCGCGCAATTCGGCATTGTCGCCGCCCTGCACGATGCCGTGCAGCGAGCGGTAGGGCTGGTTGCCGAAGGCGTCCTTGCTCCGCTGCGCCCAGCGCAGCGACAGCTCCATCGCCCGCTCCATCTCCTTGTAGTCGGAGGGCAACGGGATGCACTCGTCGAGCTGCATGATGATGTCGCTGTCGAGCAGCGTCTGGATCTCGATCGAGCGCTCGGGCGTCAGCTCGTGCGCCGAGCCGTCGATATGCGAGCGGAAAGTGACGCCGTGCTCGGTAAGCTTTCTGAGCTTGGCCAGCGACATCACCTGGAAGCCGCCACTGTCGGTGAGGATCGGCCGTTGCCAATCCATGAAGTCGTGCAGCCCGCCCAACGCCGCGACGCGCTCGGCGCCGGGGCGCAGCATCAGATGGTAGGTGTTGCCGAGCAGGATATCCGCGCCAGTGTCACGCACCTGTTCGGGATACATCGCCTTGACGGTGCCCACCGTGCCCACCGGCATGAAGGCCGGCGTCTGCACGTCGCCGCGCCACGTGTCGATCCGGCCACGGCGGGCCATGCCATCGGTGGCGATCATGGTGAAGGAGTAATCGGATTTCATGCCCGGCTACTTAGCCGCCCGCTCGGCTCCTGTCACCCCGCGGTGAAGGCTTGCCTTCGTCCGCCCGCGGTGAGGGCTGCCTCGTCCGCCCGTGGCGAGACCTGCCTCGTCCGCCCGCGGCGAGACCTGCCTCGTCCGCCCGCGGCGAGGGCTGCCTCGTCCGCCGCGGCGAGGCTGGCCCTGCCCCGCCGATCAGACCGCGGCGGTGATCTTCTTGTAATCGGCCTCCGGGAACGCCTTCATCGTCACGCTGCGGGTGAAGCCGAGCATGCCGACCCTGAGGTTGAAGGTCGCCAGCGCCTCGTCGTTCGGCGCATCGACGATCGCCACCTGATCGTATTTGCCCATGGTCATGTAGATCGTCTCGAGCGTACAGCCGCTCTTGGCGGCCAGCTCCTTGGCGGCATCGTATCGCGCTCCTGAGTTCTTGATCGCCTTGATACCCTGCTCGGTCCAGTTGAGCAGCAAGATGTACTTGGACATATGACGCTCCTCCTGTTGATGCGAAGCGATAAACTTCGCGACGGGAACTATATCCCCTCCGGAGGTGCTCGAATACGGACCTTAGGCCCTGAACAGCAGGCTGGCGTCGCCGTACGAATAGAACCGGTAGCCGTCGGCAATGGCGTGCGCGTAGGCGGCGCGCATCGTCTCCAGCCCGGCAAAGGCGCTGACCAGCATGAACAGCGTCGAGCGCGGCAGGTGGAAATTGGTCATCAGGATGTCCACCGCGTTGAAACGGTAGCCCGGGGTGATGAAGATGTCGGTGTCGCCGACGAATGGCTGCAGCGTGCCCGTCGCCCGCGCCGCCGTCTCGAGCAGCCTGAGGCTCGTAGTCCCCACCGCGACCACCCGGCCGCCCCTGGCCTTGGCGGCGAGGATGCGCTCGACCACCGCGGCGGGGATATCGCCCCACTCGGCATGCATCACATGGTCGTCGGTGTCGTCCACCTTCACCGGCAGAAAGGTCCCTGCCCCGACATGCAGCGTCACCCGTTCGACGCTGACCCCGAGGTCCGCCAGTTGCTGCAGCAGACCCTCGGTAAAGTGCAGCCCCGCAGTCGGCGCCGCGACCGCGCCGTCCTTGGCCGCGTAGACCGTCTGGTAGTCCGACTTGTCGCGCTCCTCGGTATGCCGTTTGGCTTCGATATAGGGCGGCAACGGCATGGCGCCATGCGCCTTGATCGCCTCATCGAGTTCAGCGCCGCCGAGGTCGAACGCCAGCGTGATCTCGCCGGTGTCTCCCTTGCCGGTGACGGTGGCGGTGATCGAGCCATCGTCACCCAGTTCCAGCCGATCGAGCAGGTGCAGCTTCTTGGCCGGCCGGGCGAAGGCCCGCCAGGTTTTGGCGTCGACCCGCTTGTGCAGGTTGAAACTGACATTGGCGCGCAGTTCGCCGCGAACGCGGGTGCCGGTCAGCTCGGCGGGCAACACACGGGTATCGTTGACCACCAGCACATCGCCGGCGCGCAGGATCGTCAGCAGGTCGCGCACATGCCCGTCCACCAGCGCCTCGCCGGAGCGGACCACCAGCATGCGGGCAGCATCGCGCGGCTCTGCCGGATGAAGCGCAATGCTCTCGGCAGGCAGCTCGAAATCGAAGTCGTCAACCTTCATGGGTGATGTCGCAGCGGATCGCGTAGATTTCGCCGGTCGGGGTCTTGAGCGTGCCGGTCGCGAGGCCCGCCGCGCCTTCGAAACGCGTCACCAGCCGGATGGTGGCGATTTCGCTATCGCTGCTGCTGGCGTGGAAACTGAACAGCACCTTGTTATCCATATCGAGCCCGGTAATGGTCGCGAGACCCGCCGGGTCGGTGGCGGTGGTCGAGTAACCGGGCCCATCGCCGATCTTGAGTTCTGCGTCGGTCACGGCGTAGCCGGCGTCGCCGCGGGCCAGGGTGAAACCGAGCGTCAGGCCGCCGGCGATCGAGCGGCAGGCATAGCCATCGGCAAATGCCGTACCGGCGCTCAAGGCGAGCGCAGCGATCGCAACTACTGTCCGGAGCATGACACCGTCCACACGCCCTGCCCCGGGATACGGAGCGTACCGCCGTAGACGAAGCTGTCCGCCTCGGTGCTCTTGAACAGCCTGAGTTCGGCCACCTTGGCCGACATGCCTTCATCGACGGCGTCGATCAGGATCATGTCGTTGTTCTCGAACGCCTGCCCCACGGCCACCGGTTCGCCGGGACCATAGGCGGCGCTGCTCGCCCAGACTTTCTCACCGACCGAGATGTTGAGGCCGGCAATCGCGAGGAAGTCCACCGAGCCGACCAGGAAGTCGAACGTCGCCGCGCCATCGGGCGCGGCACAGTTGACCCACTCCGTCGCCAGCGACGGAGTGGCGAGGCCGCAAAGGCTTACGGCGATTGCGGCCAGCCGGATCATTCGGCGATATCCGCCGCGACCTTCACCGAAACCATCGAGTCCGGATCGCGCACCGGCTCGCCGCGCTTGATCTGGTCGACGTTTTCCATGCCTTCGATCACCTTGCCCCACACCGTGTACTGGCGGTCGAGGAAACGGGCATCGCCGAAGCAGATGAAGAACTGCGAGTTGGCGCTGTCCGGGTTCTGGGCGCGGGCCATCGACGCGGTGCCGCGGACATGCGGCTCGGCGTTGAATTCCTGCTTCAGGTTCGGGTACTTCGACGAGCCCGTGCCGGTGCCGGTCGGGTCGCCCGTCTGCGCCATGAAGCCGTCGATCACGCGGTGAAAGACGATGCCGTCGTAAAACCCTTCGCGCGCCAGCTTCTTGATGTGCGCGACATGGTTGGGAGCGAGGTCAGGGCGCATGGCGATGACCACCTTGCCCTTGGTGGTTTCGATGACGAGGGTGTTCTCGGGATCGGCATAAGCCATGGTAGTTTCCTTATGTTGTCGCGCCCGCGAACCGCAGAACTCCCGCGGCGCACGCTGCGCGGCCTGCCTTACTTGTATTCGATCTTGGCGGAAATGATCTTGTCGGGATCCTGGACCGGCTGATCACCGGCGCCCTTCTTGATCTTGTCGACGAACTCCATGCCCGAAACCACCTTGCCCCAGATGGTGTACTGACCATCGAGGTGCGGCGCATCGGCGAACATGATGAAGAACTGCGAGTTGGCGCTGTTCGGATCGGACGAACGGGCCGCCGCGACGATGCCGCGGGTGAACTTCTCTTTGGTGGTGAACTCTGCCGGCAGATCCGGCAGATCGGAGCCGCCCATGCCCGTACCCGTGGGGTCGCCGCCCTGCGCCATGAACCCCTCGATGACGCGGTGGAACACGATGCCGTTGTAGAAACCCTTCTCGGTGAGCTCGATCACCCGCTTGACGTGCCCCGGCGCCAGGTCGGGCCTGAGCTCGATATCGACGATGCCGTCCTTGAGCTCGAGGATCCAGTGCGGCTTGCCTTCCTGGGCCTTGGCGGCCTGCGGGGCAGCGATCGAGACGGTAAAGAAGGCGGCGACCGCCGCGAGGAGAATACCGAGGATGATGCCGGCGCGCTTGATGGGATCGGTCATTATTTCTTCAGTGCCTTGAGGACGATGGGCGGGACAAAGGCGCTGATATCGCCTCCGAGCTCGGCGATCTGACGCACGAGCGTGGCCGAGATGTGGCGGACATGCGGGCTCGATGGCAGGAAGACCGTCTGCAGGTCCGGCGCCATCTGGGCGTTCATGCCCACCATCTGCATCTCGAAATTGTAGTCGGTGGTGTCGCGCAGGCCGCGGATGATCAGCTTGGCGCCGGCGGCGCGGGCGGCATTGACCATCAGGCCCGAGAAATCGACGAACTGGAATTCGGTCTCGGTACGCTTGCCGATCGGCTCGAGCACGGCGCGCAGCAGCGCCACCCGATCCTCATGGCTGAACAGCGGCTTCTTGGAATGGTGGGTTCCCACCGCGATCACCAGCGTATCGACCAGCTTGCAGGCCCGCTCGATCACGTCGAGGTGGCCATTGGTCAAGGGATCGAAGGAGCCGGGATAAAAGCCGACTAGTCTGGCCATGGCGGAGCGCCCTCCCCGTTGTTGTTGCGGCGGGTTTTGTCACGGCCTGCCAATTATGGCAAGCCGGGCGCCGAGACGCCTGCCCGGCGGCGATATACTGTCATTGCTGCTATCGAGGCCAAAGATGACCGAGATCACCTTCCATCCGCTGTCCGCGATTCCCGCGACTGAACTGCTCGCCCTGCTGACCGACCCCGAGGTCCGTCGCCACATGCCGCTCGCCGGCGACAGCTGGGATGAGCCGAGCGCCGCCGACTGGGCCCGCGCCAAGGATGCGCAATGGCAGCAGCATGGCTACGGCCCCTGGGCAATCCGGATCGATGGCGCCTTCGCCGGCTGGGGCGGCTTCCAGAAGGAAGGTGACGAAGCCGATCTCGGCCTCGTGCTGTTTCCAGGCCAATGGGGGCATGGCGCGACCATCTTCCGCGAACTGGTCCGTCGCGGTGCCCAGATGCAGTTGCGCAACGTCACCATCATGTTGCCGCCCAGCCGCGTACGGCTGAAAGGACTGGTTCGCCTGGGCTTTGAACCGGCCGGAGAACTGGACTATGCCGGCCAGCGCTTCCTGAAATTCCGCCTGGCTGGCAGCTGAGCCGCTTCACGATTGCTGCACGGCCAGCCTCATCGGACTCGTCCTTTTGCCTCACCCACCGGCGTCATTCCCGCGAAGGCGCTCGAGCGTCGCGCGGCCCGACTACTGGCCGTATTGGTTGTCAGGCTGGCAACTTACGGCTGCGGCAGGGCCGCGGCGCGGATCAGACCGATGGAGTTGCCGATGCATTCAAGGGCGCGGGCCTGCGCCTCGTCCGCCTCGCGCACCGAGAGCTTGAACTCTTCGAGATACTCCGCGAGCGGCAGTTCGAGCGTTCGCTCCAGCATCCGCACCACCGCCTGTCGGGCGTTTTCGATGGGCAGGTGAATACCGGAGGCGAAGTACACGGCGAGATCGGCTGCCAGTGCCTCCATGGCCCTCGCGTAGGCCACCTCCGTCGCCAATTGCACCCTGGCGGAGGCTACTGCAACGACCATACGAATCCGTCCCGTCACCACAAGCTACATTTGTGCGTAACCGGAATGTAACGGATTGGGCAGCCCGAAAACTGTTCTTGTCGATCACATCTGCGCGTCAGGCATGGTGCTGCAGGGCCAGCCACGCGGCAGCGCCGATCAGAATCACTCCAGCGATGCGGTTGACCAGCACCATGCGCGCGTCGCCGAGCGCTCCGCGCGCACGCGCAGCGAGATAGATGTAGACGCAATCGGTGATCAGCCCCGCCGCCATCTCGATCAGCCCGAGCACGATCACCTGCGGCCAGGCCGGGTGCGCCGGGTTGACGAATTGCGGCAGGAACGCCCCGAAGAAGATCAGCGCCTTGGGGTTGCTCCACAACACGAAGAACCCTGCCGCCGCCTGTTGCAGCGGCGAGCGCGCCGCGATCGGCCGATCGGTGACGATGGCGTGCCGGCTGGTGATGTAGCCCCAGCCGACCCAGACAAGGTAAGCGGCGCCGACATACTTGATGACATCGAACGCCGCCCCGACGAAGCCGGTCACCGCCTCGAGCGCCAGCGCCACCACCAGCACCATGGTGAAGCGCCCCACCTGCACCCCGGCTTCCATCCACAGGCCGGCCGCCATGCCGCGCGCCAGTGACGTGCTGACCAGCGCCGACACGGTGACGCCGGGGACGATCACCACGACGAACGCGGCGACGATGAAGGAAACGAGGATCGGTAGATCGGGCATGGCGGCGCTGAACTACCACCGCCCGGCGAACCGCGACAGTACCAACGATGGCGACGGTCTCCTTGGCCCGCCCACGAGTCGCTCCGGTCCAGATTCAGGCTCCGATCTTGGAGGCCTCGTATTTCCTGGTGAACGTCACGCCATTGAAAGTGTGGGTGCAACAAGCGCAGGACGGTTGCATGTCTTCCACCCGCAACGACGGGTCGACAACCGCAAGTCGGTTGTCCTGATCGACGTAGAGACCACTGTAATACGAACTCTCGCCGATCCGCACCCGCGGTTGGCGGTCGCTGATCGACCGAGCCACCAGCCAGTAGATCGGCTCCTCGCGGTCGAGGCGCCTCACGGCGACCCGATACACCTCGTCCCAGTCATCACCTACTCGGGAAAGCAGAAATTTGAACAACGGGGTATAGTCGAGCCCGCGCTGGCGCTTGCCGCGCATCGCCCCCCGATCAAATCGATCGTCCGTGCCCCGCGAGGAGCTGTAATCCCCGCCGCGACCGTGATGCACACCGTAGGCGGTGGTGTTCACCCGGCGGTAGAGCGGCCTGTCATGCTGCACCATGCATTGGGTCCTAGCTCCGCTTCTGGAATGCCAGCCACACGCCGCCGATCATCAGGATGACGCCCGAGACCCGGTTCATTATCCGCACCCGCGCAGTGGTCAGGAGCTGCCGGGCGCTACCGGCGATCACCGCGTAGACACAGTCGGAAGCGGTGGCGACGGCCATGACGATCAGCCCCAGCACCATGATCTGCTCGAACGCCGGGCGGCTCATGTCGACGAACTGCGGCAGGAAGGCCCCGAGAAACAGCAGCGTCTTGGGGTTGGACCAGTTGATCAGCGCACCCTGCCAGATGTAGCGGCCCAGCGGCAGCTTCTCGCCTGGCGTGCCCATCTCCAGCTTGCCCGACGAGGTGAACATCTTGAAGCCGATCCACACCAGATAGGCGGCGCCGATGAACTTGATGATGGTGAAGGCCTCGGACACCAAGGTCATCACCGCTTCGAGCCCGACGGCGACGATGAACACCATGGTGAGCATGGCGATCTCGGTGCCGAGGATGGTCAACAGGCCCGCCTTGGTGCCGCGCGCCAGTGAATTGGCGACGACCACGGTGACCGACGGCCCGGGCACGACGGCAAACAGCAGGCAGGCGGCGATGTAGGGTAGAAGGATGGCAGGATCGATCATCTGGAACTCCGGATCAACGAGGGAGCAGCCAGCCACAGGATTTGTCGTCCCGCAAGGGGTGCGCGCCGGCTATCGCTGCATCGCACATATCCGATGTTTCGGCGGATATTTCAACATATTTCCGATTGAGCAACGGTTCGCATGCGCAATCTTCGCAAATACCACGGCATTGAGTAGCTTGGTCTAGCTAGGGTCGGGTCACGCCGCCGATCGCCTCGACTACACTCCCCGACCGGCAGCCCGACATGGCGGCTGACTGTCACCGCTCGCTGCCCGCCAAGGCGAGGACAAAAACCAGCCTGGTCTCGGCGCCAAGCGCCGCGTCCAGATAGCCGTGCCGCATCGAAGTCGAACTCGGGCACGGCATCCCAATGAACGAAGCTCGTTTCGATGACAGAACGCAAACGGGCGGCAATTGCCGCCCGCTGCTTGATCGAAACACTGTCGCCGTCAGGCGGCGCTGTCATCGCCGGGCTCGCCAGCCCCAGGCTCGCCAGCCTCAGGGTCGGCATCCTCGCCTTCCGGCTCGCTGATCCGCTCCACCGACACCACCTTCTCGCCGTCCGCGGTGTTGAACACCGTGACGCCCTGCGAGGAGCGGCCGACGATACGGATGCGGTTGTCCGGACCGGCGTCGACCGGCACGCGGATCACCTGGCCGCCATTGGTGACCAGCATGATCTGGTCGCCATCTTCCACCGGGAAGGAGCCGACCAGCGGGCCGTTGCGCTTGTTCACCGCCATGGCGACGATGCCTTTGCCGCCGCGCCCGGTGATCCGGTACTCGTGGCTCGAGGTGCGCTTGCCGTAGCCGTTTTCCGAGATGGTCAGGATGAACTGCTCGGCGGCCGACATCGCCGCATAGCGTTCCTGGCTCAGTTCGCCCGCCGGCACTGCATCCTCGGCGTCGTCCGAAGTTTCCTCGGCCTCGCCCTCGCCCCGCACCGCGCGGCTCATCTTCAGATACGCCGCACGCTCCGACGACTCGGCGTCGAAGTGGTGGATGATCGCCATCGAGATGATGCGGTCGCCTTCGGCGAGGCTGATGCCGCGCACGCCGGTGGAGTCGCGGCCCTTGAACACGCGGACCTCATCCACCTGGAAGCGGATCGCCTGGCCCAGCGCCGTGGTCAGCAGCACGTCGTCATTGGCCGTGCAGGTGGCGACATCGACGATGCCGTCGCCTTCATCGAGCTTCATGGCGATCTTGCCGTTCTTGTTGATCTCGACGAAATCGGCCAGCGAATTGCGTCTGACTGTGCCGCGTATCGTCGAGAACATCACGTCGAGCTGCTGCCAGCTGCCTTCGTCCTCCGGCAGCGGCATGATCGAGGTGATGCGTTCGCCCGGATCGAGCGGCAGCATGTTGATCAGCGCCTTGCCGCGGGCCTGCGGCTCGCCGACCGGCAGCCGCCAGACCTTCATCTTGTAGACCTGTCCGGCCGACGAGAAGAACAGCACCGGCGTGTGGGTGTTGGCGATGAACAGCCGGCTGACGAAATCCTCGTCGCGCGTCGCCATGCCGGAGCGGCCCTTGCCGCCGCGGCGCTGCGCCCGGTACGAGGTCAGCGGCACGCGCTTGATGTAGCCGCCATGGGTCACGGTCACGACCATGTCCTCGCGGGCGATCAGGTCCTCGTCCTCGAAATCACCGGCGGCTTCGTCGATGACGGTCAGACGCGGCGTGTTGAACTGCTCCTTGATCTCGGTCAGCTCGTTGCGGACGATCTCCATCACCCGCTCGCGCGAGCGCAGGATGCTGAGATACTCCGAAATGTCGGTGCCGAGCCCGTTGAGCTCATCGCCGATTTCGTTGACGCCCAGCGCGGTGAGCCGGCTCAGCGTCAGCGCCAGGATGGCGCGGGCCTGCTCGTCGCTCAGCTTGAAGGTGCCATCCTCGTTCATCCGGTGACGCGGATCGTCGATCAGCGCGATCAGCGGCGCCACGTCGCGGGCCGGCCAGTCGCGCGCCATCAGCCGCTCGCGGGCGGTGCCCGGGTCGGGTGAAGTGCGGATCAGCTGGATCACCTCGTCGACGTTGGCCACCGCCACGGCGAGGCCGACGAGGATATGGGCGCGGTCGCGCGCCTTGTTCAGCAGGAACCGGGTGCGGCGGGTGACCACCTCCTCGCGGAAATCGAGGAACGCCATCAGCATCTGCTTGAGGCTCATCAATTCCGGCTTGCCGCCGTTCAGCGCCACGAAGTTGCAGCCGAACGAGCCCTGCAGCGGGGTAAACCGGTAGAGCTGGTTGAGCACTACGTCCGGCACCGCATCACGCTTCAGCTCGATCACCACGCGCATGCCGTTGCGGTCGGACTCGTCGCGAATGTCGGAGATGCCTTCGATGCGCTTGTCGCGCACCAGTTCGGCCATCTTCTCGATCATCGTCGCCTTGTTCACCTGATACGGGATCTCGGTGATGATGATCGCCTCGCGCTCCTTGCGCATCTCCTCGATATGGGCCTTGCCCCGGATGAGGATGGCGCCGCGGCCGGTCTCGTAGGCCTGGCGGATGCCGGAGCGACCCAGGATGATGGCGCCGGTCGGGAAATCCGGCCCCGGCAGCACGGTCATCAGTTCCTCGGTGAGCGCACCGGGATTGTCCATCAGCATCAGGACGGCGTCGATCACCTCACCCAGGTTGTGGGTGGGGATGTTGGTCGCCATGCCCACGGCAATGCCGCTGCCGCCGTTGACCAGGAGGTTCGGGAACCGCGCCGGCAGCACGGTCGGCTCCTGCTCGGAGGCGTCGTAGTTGTCCTTGAAGTCGACCGTATCCTTGTCGATGTCATCGAGCAGGCTGTCGGTCACCTTCTCCATGCGCACTTCGGTGTAGCGCATGGCGGCAGGCATATCGCCGTCGACCGAACCGAAATTGCCCTGCCCGTCGATCAGCGTGACGCGAAGCGAGAACTCCTGCGCCATGCGCACCAACGAGAAGTACACCGCATCGTTCGAGTGCGGGTGATACTTACCGATCACATCGCCGACCACGCGGGCCGACTTGCGATGCGGCCGGTTCCACACATAGCCCTGCTCATGCATGGAATAGAGGATGCGCCGGTGCACCGGCTTCAGCCCGTCGCGCACGTCAGGCAGCGCTCGGCTCACAATCACGCTCATCGCGTAACTGAGATAGGACTCGCGCATCTCGTCGCTGATCGAAATCGGGGCGATGTCGGAAGGAAGCGGCGCTGCGCCGTTCGGGTCGTCGGTCTTGTCTGCCACGGGGCCGTTTTCGAGATATGAAACCTGGGGGAAGCTTTAGGCGATTCCCGTTCCGAAGACCAACCGGCGCGGGGTTGCCGGCAAGGATGTCCACGGTATTGGCAACAGGCGTCGCGCTACGCGTCACAGTATAGTGACGTGGGTTTGCGGCAACTTTGGGCCGGAATCGCCGTGCTGCGCCACATTCGTGAGGTGATGCGCCGCTCAAACGGCTGGACGCGTCGACCGTGAATCCGTAGTAATCCGCGCCTGACGCGGGGCGCCACCGTCTTAGGGGACGAGTCTATTGTCGAAGAATACTCTGCTGGGCCGGCTGTGGAACTGGGCCTTCGGGCATGATCGTTCCATCGGCTTCGGGCTGGAAACGCTCGGCCACATCACGCTGAAGCATCCGCGTGTTATCGCGGCCTTCGTGTTGTTGATGACCGTGTTCTGTGTCGTGCAGATGCCGCGCGCCAGCGTCGACGGCGACATGCTGCGCGTCTTCGCGCATTCCGGCGAAGAGTACGATCACTACGAACACCTCGCCGATACCTTCGGCACGTTCGAGAACGATATTTACCTGCTGGTCAACTCGCCCAGTCTCACCAACCCCGAGACGATCGAGAACATCCGCGCCATGGCGCTGGATATCTCCAACAGCGAGTACATCACCGGCACCATGTCGGCGTTCACGCTGCGCGTTCCGGCCCCCGACGGCACCACCCTGCCCGCCGTGCCTGAAGGCATGCAGACGCCCGAGGAAGTTAGCAAGGCGCTGACCGACCTCTATAACAACGACCCGATGATGAAGAACCTGATCAACCCGGATCTGTCCGGCGTGGTCATCATCGTGTTCCCCAACCCCGAGATGACCAAGGGCGGCGGCACCCGCGCCATGATCAACGACCTGCGCTCGCTGGTCGCCGACTACGAGTCCGACCAGATCCAGGTCGAGCTCACCGGTCCGCCGATCTGGACCAGCGAGATGCTGAACGCCGCGGTCGACGACCAGATCACCTTCACGGTCTATGGCTTTGCGCTCGGCGCGCTGATCGCGCTGTTCTCGCTGCGCTCGTTCTGGGGCGCCGTGCTGGTTGCCGCGACGCCGTTCATCGCGGTGATCTGGGTAATGGGCTCGATCATCGCGCTGTTCGGCTCGTTCTCCTTCCTCACCATCATCGTCACCACCATCGTGTTGGTGATCGCCTTCGCCGAGAGCCTGTTCTTCATCTTCAACTGGCTCGCCTACTGGCGAGAGGGCATGGATCCGTACAAGGCGGTCGACGAGACGGTGCGCGTCGTCGGGCCGGCCAGCGCCCTCACCATGCTGACTACGCTCGTCTCCTTCGCCTCGCTGTCGCTGACCGCCGGCCAGGGCATCCAGGAATTCTCGATGGCCGGTACGCTGGCCTCGCTGATCAACTTCATCTGTCTGATGACGTTCCTGCCGCTGATCCTGAAGCTCGCGGTGCGGCTGGGCTTCAAGGCGCCCAAGCCGAGCTACGCCATTACCGCGCCGATCCCGCTTGCCTGGTTCGTCGCGTCCAAGCTCGGCCGGCCGCTCGCGGCCATTGCCATCGTCCTCACCGGCCTGCTGCTCATCCCCTATGCACTGATCCAGCCGCGGTTCTCGTTCGAAGATTTCATGGCCAAGAACTCGACCGCCCTCACCGCGGCCGAGCAGATCGACGCCGGCGTCGGCGGCGTGGCGCCGCTCTACGTCAACGTGCCGCTCGACGAAGGCATCGCCGATGTCGGCGACAAGGACTTCGAGAAGGTCAAGACAGTCCACCAGATCGTCGAGAAGCACCTGGGCCAGAACAAGGTGATCTCGGCCGCCGCCTTCACCCACTACGCGGACTCCGGCTTTACCCGCGAGCAGATCTTCAACGCCGTTGGCGATCTGCGTGGCCGCTTCGTGACGCCCGACGGCACGCGCGCCCTGGTCACCGGGTTCATGCCGACGATCATTTCTTCCGAAGAGCTGGTGAAGCTCAAGGAGGGCATCGAGGCCGATATCAAGGCGGCCGGCATCGAAGGCGCCGAAGTCGGCGGCTTCCGGGTGATGACCACCTACGCCACCGACAATATCGTGCGCGGCCTGCAGCTCGACCTGACCCTGTCGGTGATCGTCAACCTGTTCCTGATCGGCTGGGCCTTCCGCTCGTTGCGTGTCGCCGTCGCCGCCGCCATCCCGAACCTCTTCCCGGTGCTCGGCACCGAGGCGTGGCTCTATTTCAGCGGCTCGGGCCTGCAGCTTACCACGGTGCTGGCGCTGACCATCGCCTTCGGTATCGCCGTCGACGACACCACGCACTTCCTGTCGCACTATCTGCACTCGCGCCGTGAAGAAGGCCGTTCGCACATGGACGCCATTCACCACACGATGTCTCGCATCGGCGGCGCGATTATTGCGGCGACCCTGATCCTTTGCTCGGGCATGGCAATCGTCATGTTCTCGGCGCTGCCGCAAGTTGCCTTGTTTGGTACCCTGTTTGTGATAACTCTCGGCTTTGCATTGATCGGCGATGTGTTCATCCTGCCGGCTCTGCTGGTCGCCGGGGGGCGATTCTTTCATCCGCTTGGAGGCGTTAAGAAATGAAGCTCTTCGGACCCCTGCCGCGCATCGTCGCGCTCGCTGGTCTGCTGGCCGTCACCCCCATGGCCGCCGCGCCCGTGATGGCCGCACCGGCCGATGTGGCGCTGCTGAAGTCCTATGTCGGCAGCTGGAAGGGCCGCGGCACCTTGGTGGGTGCCGAGAGCGAGTCCGTGGTCTGCCGCCTGACGCTCAGCGAAGGCAATTCCGAGAAGGTCAACTATTCCGGCCGCTGCACGCTGGCCGGCACCAGCCTCGCCGTCAACGGCACCCTGGCCTATAGCGACCAGAACCGGCGCTATGAGGCGGCGATGACCTCGAACGTCACCTTCTCCGGCCTCGCCGTCGGCAAGAAGTCGGGCGACAACATCGTGTTCAACCTCAAGGAGCGGAACAAGGACGAGGAAGGCAACGACCTTACCGTCACCGCTGCGATCGTGCTCAAAGGTGCAGGCAAGGCGATCGGCGTCGATTTCCAGGTGGTGTTCAACGCCACGGGCGAGATGCTGAAGGCCTCGGTGCCGTTCAGCAAATAAGCATCGACTTCCACTGCCAAGCGTTTTGACGGACGGCCCATGGCCGTCCGTTTGTATTTTGGTGAATGTATGAGGGACGATGCTAAGTTCCCGCTTTCGCCGATGTTAACGAGAACATGCGAGAAAATCCGGGACCGAATCCGTTCCGGAAGCCCTGCCTCATGGCCCGTCCGGCCCCCAAATCGCTGACCAGGCGCGCGGCGCTGTTTGTGGTTGCCATCTGTGCGGCGATCGTCGCGCTCGAAGGCTGGCGCGAATGGGTGACCTATGATGCCGCCGTGCAGAAGGCCGAACTCGAAACGCAGAATCTTGCGCGCTCGATGCGCCAGCACGCCGAGGACACCTACGAGATTGCCGACCAGGCGGTTTCCCTCGCCAGCTACCAGATCGAGACCGCCGGCATCGCACCCGAGGCGCTCAAGCAGACCGAAGCCTTCATGCTGCGCACCATGGACAGCGCTGAGCGGCTGCGCGGCATCTATGTCTACGATGCCGATGGCAACTGGATGGTGACCACCGCCGAAAGCATGCCGCCCGGCGGCAATCAGGCCGCCTACAGCTATTTCCGCGATCACATGAACTCGCCGAGCGACGCCCCATCGTTCGGCGCGCCGATCCGTACCGCCGAGGATGATGCGACCGTCACCACCGTCAGCCGCCGCTTCGACCAGCCGGACGGCAGCTTCGGCGGCGTGGTGGTCGCTGCGATCGACACCCGCTACTTCGCCGACATCTATGATGGCATCGAGGTCGGTGCGCTGGGCACCATCAGCCTCTACGACAGCAACGGCCTGCTGCTCAGCCGCAAGCCGTACCATCCCGATCTTGTTAACGAAGATCTCGGCGAGGGCGAGTTGTTCGCCCGCCCTGACCTCGCCCAAAGCTCCGGCACTTACCATTACGATTCGGCCGTCGACGGCCATCGTCGCATCGGTGGCTATGACCGCGGCACGCGTTACCCCGTCGTCTCGGTTGTCGCGGTCTCGCATGCCGAGGCACTGGCCAGCTGGGGCCGCGGGGCGCTGCAGCGCGGCGCCATCACCCTCGGCCTGACGCTCGGCGCCGCCCTGCTTGGCCTGCGGCTGGTCGACCAGATTCGCCGCCGTCAGCGCAGCGAAACCGTGCTCGAGCGCAAGGAAGCAGAGTTCCGGCTCCTCGCCGAAAGTGCCAGCGACCTAGTCGAGCGTTTCGACAGCGACGGTACCCGTACCTATATCTCCCCCGCCCTCGAGCGCCTCACCGGCTATCGGCCAGAGGAGATGCTCGGCAAGAACGCCTTCGAGGTAGTGAACCCGATCGATCGCCCGTCGGTCGAAGCGGCGGCCGAGCGGCTACGTCGCGGGGTAACCGAGCAGGAGACGGTCTCCTTCCGCGTGCAGCACAGGGACGGTCGCGAGATCTGGCTCGAGACCTCGCTACGAATCGCCGCCGAGCGCTCCGAGCGGCTCTCCGTCGTCGGCGTCACCCGCGACGTCACCGAGCGCAAGCGCCTCGAACTGAAACTCGAGAGCCTCGCCATGCGCGATGGCCTCACCGGGATCGCCAACCGTCGCGCCTTCGATACGGCATTGACCCGCGAAGTGGCCCGCGCCCGGCGCCTTGGTACTCCGCTCTCGCTGCTGATGGTCGACGCCGACCGTTTCAAGCGCTTCAACGACGACCACGGCCACCTCGCCGGCGACGCCTGCCTCAAGTCGATCGCCTCGGTTGTTGCCATGGCGGCGCGTCGCCCCACCGACCTCGCGGCGCGCTATGGCGGCGAAGAACTCGTCCTGCTGCTGCCCGATACCGATATCGAAGCGGCCCGCGCCATCGCCACCGATCTCTGCCGGCAGGTGCAGGCGCTCGCCATCCCGCACGCCCGCAACCTGCCCTGGCGCGTCGCGACCGTCAGCATCGGCATTGCCGCGATCGACGCACGCGATCAGGATGCCGTGCACGACGGCTCGTGGCTGATCAGCACCGCCGACCTGGCGCTTTACGACGCCAAGGCGCAGGGACGAAATCAGAGCGTCGTGGCGCCGGTCAACATCAGGACACCACGGCTGGTGGGGTGATCGTCGTCGATCCGACGCCGCTCGCTGCTATGTTGGCCGGGTGGAGGCAGCTGATGAATGATCGTCCCGGAGCATCCTTTGAACACCGCGAGGTCGTCGACCTCTATCCCTACCGACCGCCCTACCCTGCGGCGGTGTTCGACAAGCTGATCGAGCTGGCGCCCCACCTCCAGGCGATGCTGGATATCGGTTGCGGTCCCGGCAAGGTGTCGCGCCCGCTGACCCGGGCCTTCGCCGAGGTCGTTGCCGTCGACCCGTCGCGGCACATGATCGAGCTTGGGCAAAGTCTTCCCAACGGCCGGGCGCCGAACCTCCACTGGCTGCAGGGCCGCGCCGAAGACATACGACTCGACGGCTGGCGCTTCGACCTGACCGTTGCCGCCGCCAGCATCCACTGGATGGACCTTGACCGGCTGTTCCCGCGGCTCCTGGCGCACGCCGCTCCCGGCCACATCTTCGCGGCGATCTCCGGCGACGACGCGTTCGAGCCGCCGTGGCAGGACGACTGGCAGCGCTTCCTTGGCAAATGGGTGCCCGAAGTCACCGGCCGGCCATTCGAACCGCGCCGGCCGGACGCCATCGCCGGTGATTTCCATGGCCATATCGAGGTGACCGGTCGCGAGTTCTTCACCACGCCGTTCGACCAAAGCGTTGAGGATTTCATCAGGTGCCAGCATTCGCGCGACACCTGGGCCTACTCGAAGCTCGGCAACCGCACGGCGGCGTTCGATGCCGATCTCGCAGGGCTGCTGGCACCGCACGCGCCCGATGGCTGGTTGGCCTACACCGTGAGGACACTGGTGAGTTGGGGCACTATCGTGCCGAGGTAGAGCGGTTGGTGGACCGCGCCGATCGCCTGCCAATGGCGGGCCAGGTTACCACCGACTCGCCACCCCCACCGGCTGTCATCCCAGCGAAAGCTGGGACCCAACTATCAGCTGGCGCGAGCGGTGAGATGGGTCCCAGCTTTCGCTGGGATGACACCGAGTGGGTGGAGCAAACTGGGCAGCCAACAAATAAAGCGCTCCAATGCCAGCGCGCCCCCAAAACGAAAACGGGCCGCCTGAGCGACCCGCTTCCATAACTCTTTCGCTGTGACACCCGCCTCAGAACGGAATGTCATCGTCCATCGAGCCGGATTCGAACGCCGGGGCCGAGCTCGGGCGGCGCTCCTGCCGGGCTGGCGGGCCACCAAAGCCGCCGCCGCTCGATTCACGCGGGCTCGAGAAACCGCCGCCACCCGAGGCGCCTTCGCCATCACCGCGGCCGTCGAGCATCGTCAGGGTCGAGTTGAAGCCCTGCAGCACGATCTCGGTCGAGTACTTGTCCTGGCCGGATTGATCCTGCCACTTGCGGGTCTGCAGCGCGCCTTCGATGTAAACCTTCGAACCCTTGCGCAGGTACTGTTCGGCCACGCGCACCAGGCCTTCCGAGAAGATCACCACCCGGTGCCACTCGGTGCGCTCCTTGCGCTCGCCAGTGTTCTTGTCGCGCCATTGGTCAGAGGTCGCGACGCTCAGGTTCACCACCTTGCCACCCGACGGCAGGTTCCGTACCTCGGGGTCATTGCCGAGATTGCCCACCAGGATGACCTTGTTCACGCTGCCAGCCATGGCACTTTCCTTTCCAACTTTCCCGGAGACGCGCCCGGGAGAAACTCCGGCGCGTATCCTACCGCTATCGTCCGGACGGTGCGCGCGACAAACACCGCTCACCCACAGTTTCGTCCGTTCTCTTTATGTTCTACTTCGTCGCGACGATGTCAAGCGCCGCCGTGCAGAACGGCTTCAACCGGCAGGCCGTTCCAGCAGGTCGAGCATCATCCGGCGATACAGCCGGTGCGCGGATCGGTTGGCGCCGAGCTTCGCCAGCACGGCCGAAGGCAGGATGTAGCGCCAGTAGAGCGCCAGCAGCTGCCGGCGCCCGCCGGGCGAGCCGACCAACCGCTGCGCCACCAACGGCGCCTCGCTATAATAGCGCGCAATATCCGCCCGGCCAGCTGCAAAGCTGCCGAGCCAGCCATCGCGGAAACGCCGCAGCGTCTCGAGTTCCCAGCACCGGTCCTTGAGCCCGATCACCGTGCAGCAGGCGCTCGTCAGGAAGCAATCCTCGTAGGGATCAGCTCCTGCACTGTAGAGACACGGCGCCTCGGCGTCCTTCTGCCGGGCCGTGTCCATGGCAGGCCGCAGCACCGCATCGAGAAACTTGCGGTAGCTGCCCGGGATCGGCACGATTTCGCTGTAGATCGTGCCGCCCACCGCCAGCACCACCCTGAAATCGGTAGCGCCCAACAGAGCATCGTGCGCTACTACCGCGGTGGGGCTATCCAGCCCGACGATCTGGCTGCTCTGATCGAACACGCCCTGCACCAGCAGGATTTCGGCGATGCTGTTTCCGCCCGACAGCAGTGCCAGGCCAACCGGCACGTTCTGGTCGTAGGCCATGCCGACGATGCCGTAGAACTGACCGTCGGCCTCAAAGGCGGTCAGCGGAGCCTGGATCTCCATGGTCTCCAGCCTAAGCCCATCGCCCTCGCGGCGTACCCTACCCTTGAACGTGGCGTAGCTCTGCTTGGCTGCGCCGCCAGTAATGGCTTCACCGAACAGGGTGATGCCATCGCCTTGCGCCGTCATCGGCGCCAGAAAGGCAAAATCCGCCGTGTCGGCTCGCGCCGCGTAATTCGACAGGCCGTTCTGCACATTTCCGAGGTAGGAGGACTCGACGCATGGCACCACCTGCTCAGCAGGCTGCACCTCCTGCGCCTTGGCGCCCCGCAGCCCGGCCAGCGTACCGACGCCCATGGCAGCCGTGGCGGCCATCAGGCGCCGGCGCGAATTCGAGTACTTCAATTGTTGATCCCCCAGGATGTCCTCACGTTTGACTATGACGATTGCCAGAACAAGTGTCTTTGGTTCGGCACCGCAAGAATGTGACTGATTTCCAGCGGTATGCGACGAGCCGGTAACGAGGCGCGCATCCGGTGCCGCCATCTGCGGCCTTGACTCGAATCCACAATGTTCCACTTATGTTCTCACGCAGTTGATCGGGTGCCGGTTGCGTCGGTGATGACAGGGGCCGGCTCGGCGTGGTTAAGTTGCAAGTCGGGTGCCGGATCCCCAAATGAGCGGCCGGACCCCTCTTTTTTGAAACCCTGACACGATTTGGCACAAAGCGGCTTTATGGTCGCGCGCCCCTCGTCAAGTGGAAGTCTTTGATGGCCGACAGACCTAATCCGAACCGCGATCTCGTCATCAGGGGCGCCAAGGAACACAACCTCAAGAATATCGACCTGAGGTTGCCGCGCGACAGCCTCATCGTGATGACCGGGCTCAGCGGCTCAGGCAAGTCGTCGCTAGCCTTCGACACCATCTATGCCGAGGGCCAGCGCCGCTATGTGGAATCGCTGAGCGCCTATGCGCGCCAGTTCCTCGAAATGATGCAGAAGCCGGACGTCGAGCAGATCGACGGTCTCTCGCCGGCCATCTCGATCGAGCAGAAGACCACCTCGCGAAACCCGCGTTCCACGGTCGGCACGGTCACCGAGATTTACGACTATCTGCGCCTGTTGTTCGCACGTGTCGGCATCCCCTATTCGCCGGTCACCGGCCTGCCGATCCAGAGCCAGACGGTCAGCCAGATGGTCGACATCGTCATGGCGCAGCCGGCGGAAACCCGGCTTTACCTGCTGGCGCCGATCGCCCGCGGCCGTAAGGGCGAGTACAAGCGCGAGCTCAACGACCTGATGCGCAAAGGCTTCCAGCGCGTGAAGATCGACGGCGAGTTCCACGACATCGAGGACGCGCCCAACCTCGACAAGAAGATCAAGCATGACGTCGAGGTGGTGGTCGATCGGCTGGTCGTCGGCCCTGACATTGCCGGCCGCCTGGCCGAGAGTTTCGAGACGGCGCTGAAGCTTGCGGACGGCATCGCCTTTGCCGAGTTCGCCGACGAACTCGACGAGAACGGCGCGCCGAAGCGGCTGATCTTCTCCGAGAAGTTCGCCGATCCGATCTCCGGCTTCACCATTCCCGAGATTGAGCCGCGGCTGTTTTCGTTCAACAACCCGTTCGGCGCCTGCCCGGTCTGCGATGGCCTGGGCACCGAGCAGAAGATCGATCCCAACCTGATCGTCCCCGATGTCAGCCTTTCGCTGCGCGACGGGGCTATCCTGCCATGGTCCAAGACCAGCGCCCCCTACTACCTGCAGACCCTGCAGGCAGTGGTGAAGCATTTTGGCGCTTCCACCGGCACCGCCTGGGAAGAACTCCCGTTCGAAGTCCAGCACGCCGTGCTGTTCGGCACCGGCTCGACGGCGATCAACTTCGTCTATGACGACGGCCTTCGCACCTACAAGTCGACCAAGCCGTTCGAAGGCGTGATCGGCAACCTCGAGCGGCGCTACAAGGAGACCGAGAGCGCCGGCATGCGCGAGGAGATCGAGAAGTACATGTCACAGGCGCCCTGCGTCGCCTGTAACGGCTACCGCCTGAAGCCCGAGGCGCTGGCGGTGAAGATCGACGGCCTGCATATCGCACAGGTCAGCGAGAAGTCGATCAAGGCCGCGGCCGAGTGGTTCACCACCCTGCCCGCCAAGCTGACCGAGCAGCAGAACAAGATCGGCGAGCGCATCTTCAAGGAGATCCGCGAGCGCCTGGGCTTCCTCAACGATGTCGGCCTCGACTACCTGACGCTGGCCCGCAATTCCGGCTCGCTGTCGGGCGGCGAGAGCCAGCGCATCCGGCTGGCCAGCCAGATCGGTTCGGGCCTCACCGGCGTACTCTACGTGCTCGACGAGCCTTCGATCGGCCTGCACCAGCGCGACAATGCCCGCCTGCTCGAAACGCTGCAGCGCCTGCGCGACATCGGCAACACGGTGATCGTCGTCGAGCACGACGAGGATGCCATCCTCCTCGCCGACTACGTCGTCGATATCGGCCCGGGCGCCGGGGTCAATGGCGGCCACATCGTCGCCGAGGGCACGCCGCAGCAGGTGATCAGCAACCCCAAGAGCATCACCGGCCAGTACCTGTCGGGCGTACTGAGCATTCCGATGCCGATCGAACGGCGGAAGCAATCGAAGACCAAGAAGCTCCATATCGACGGGGCCACAGGCAACAACCTGAAGAACGTTTCGGTCGACGTGCCCTTGGGCAATTTCGTCGCCATCACTGGCGTTTCCGGTGGCGGCAAGTCGACCCTGATGATCGACACCATGTACCAGGCGATCGCCCGCCGGCTGAACGGCGCCCGCGTCAACCCGGCGCCGCACAACCACCTCACTGGCCTCGAGCACCTCGACAAGGTCATCGATATCGACCAGTCGCCGATTGGCCGCACCCCGCGCTCGAACCCCGCCACCTATACCGGCGCCTTCGGCCCGATGCGTGAGTGGTTCGCCGGCCTGCCGGAAGCCAAGGCACGCGGCTACGGCCCGGGCCGCTTCTCGTTCAACGTCAAGGGCGGCCGTTGCGAGAAGTGCGAAGGCGACGGCGTCATCAAGATCGAGATGCACTTCCTGCCCGACGTTTATGTCACCTGCGAAGTGTGCAAGGGCCACCGCTACAACCGCGAAACGCTGGAAGTGCAGTTCAAGGGCAAGTCGATCGCCGACGTGCTCGACATGACCATCGACGAGGCAGTGGACTTCTTCGCCGCGGTGCCCTCGATCCGCGAGAAGTTCCTCACCCTGCAGCGGGTCGGGCTGGGCTACGTCAAGGTCGGCCAGCCGGCGACGACGCTGTCAGGCGGCGAGGCGCAGCGCGTCAAGCTGAGCAAGGAACTGAGCCGCCGCGCCACCGGCCGCACGCTCTATATGCTGGACGAGCCGACGACCGGGCTGCATTTCCACGATATCGCCAAGCTCCTTGAAGTGCTGCACGAGCTGGTCGACACCGGTAATACCGTGGTGGTGATCGAGCATAATCTCGAAGTCATCAAGACCGCCGACTGGGTCATCGACATGGGCCCGGAAGGTGGCGACGGCGGCGGCGAAGTGGTCGGCATCGGTACCCCCGAAGATATCGCCGCCAACCCGCGCTCGCACACCGGCCGCTTCCTCAAGGAAGTCATGGAACGCCGCCCGCAGCGCACCGCGGCGGAGTAGCTCACCGAATGGGGCGGATGCAGCCTTGCGGCGCTCCGCCTCGCCTGATCTGCTGAGACATTGCTTCGCCCTTGCCAGGACTATTCCGTGTCTCAGCCCCTCCCCATTTTCGACGGCCATAACGACGCGCTGCTGCGCCTCTACAACTCCACCGACGCCGATCCGGTCGCGGGGTTCCTCGCAGGAACCGAGGAGGGGCATATCGACCTGCCAAAGGCGCGCGCCGGTCACCTCGCTGGCGGGCTCTTCGCAGTGTTCTGTCCCTCGCCCGAAAAGATCGACTTCGGTGCGCTGCGGGCCGCCGGCGGCGAGGTGCCGATGCCGCCTCCGCTGCCCATGGATGCCGCCCGCGCCAGCGCCGTGCGGATGATCTCGCTGCTGTTCCAGCTCGAGCGCACCTCCGGCGGCCAGTTCGCAGTATGCCGCAGCACCGCCGAGATTCGCGCCGCCATGGCGCGCGGCGCGCTCGCCGCGGTGCTCCATATCGAAGGGGTCGAGTGTATCGATCCCGAGCTCGATTTCCTCGAAGTGCTGTATGCCGCCGGGCTGCGTTCACTTGGCCCGGTGTGGAGCCGTAACAACGCCTTCGGCCATGGCGTGCCGTTCCGCTTCCCCGGCTCGCCCGATATCGGGCCAGGCCTCACCGACGCTGGCAAGCGCCTCGTCGCCGCCTGCAATCGCCTCGGCATCCTGATCGATCTGTCGCACCTCAACGAGCGTGGCTTCTGGGATGTGGCGGAGCTGTCGAATGCCCCGCTGGTCGCCACCCACTCCAACGCCCACGCCCTCTGCCCAACGCCGCGCAACCTCACGGACGACCAGTTGCGCGCCATCCGCGACAGCAACGGCATGGTCGGCCTCAACTTTGCCACCGGGTTCCTGCGACCGGACGGGCAGATGAACCCCGATACCGATATTGAGCTGATGATCCGCCACCTCGACCACCTGATCGAGATCGCCGGCGAAACCCATGTCGGCATCGGCTCGGATTTCGATGGCGCGATGATCCCCGCGACCATCAGCTCAGCGGCCGCCCTGCCCGTGCTGGTCGAGGCGCTGGAGCGCCACGGCTACGATCGCCCGTTGCTTGAGCGCCTCGGCAGCGGCAACTGGTTGTCACTGCTCGAACGCACCATCGGCTGAATCCGACCTCCACCGCCCGCACTTTGCGGCGCCGGCCAGGCGGTCGGCGCTTTTGCGCGAAATCTGTGACAGTCGCGTGAAATTGCCATGCGTGGCGCGCATGCCGGCACTGATAACTCACTGCATGCACATCGGCGCAAATCGGCTCATCTTACCGAGGTGGTGATCCGCAAAAGGAGAACGCCATGTTTGTTCGTGCCGTCTGGCGCCACAAGCGCCTGGTCGACATCAGGCAGACGTTGCGGGAACTGGACGTCCCCACAACCCGCGACGCACTGGGGATCACGGGCCCCGACTTCCAGAAGATGACCCGCGGCCTGTTCGACCGCTAGAGCTTCATCTATCGCTAACCATTCGAGGATGGCCGCCGTGTGCCCGGCGGCCATTTTCTTGCCCGCAGCCTGCCGTCAGTCTGAATCGCAAATGAACGTGAGCGGTTAATGCCATGCACCAGACGCATAACGGTTCTGATGCATCTCCATCTGCTCGTTCCCCACGAACGGGCCTATCTATCTTCTCGTAAACGAAAGGAGACTTCCAAATGGGTATTCGCACTACGCTGAAAAAGTGGGCCGCCTACCAGCAGACTGTCCGTGAGCTCAACGCTCTCGACACCCGGCAGCTGAGCGATCTCGGCATCACTCGCACCGACATCCAGCGCATCGCCCGCGACCATGCGCGCACCATCTAACGGTTCGCTTTCTGGTTCGTGCCTGACGCCGGCATCGTAGAACGCTCGCTTCCTGATAGAAGCGGGCGTTCAGCCTTTTGGGCCCTGGTTCTTCGCTGACCTAGAACGCCAGCCGCCCCACCAGTTCTTCATATGAGACGTTGATCGCCTTGCGGAACGCCGCGCGCTCGTTGAGCCTTGCGTGCCAGGCCTCCACATGCGGCAGCGACGGTCGCTCGATCGGCATGGTCGACCAGCGGAACATCGCCGCACCGGCCACGATATCGGCATAGCTCAGCTCGTTGCCCGCCAGATACGGCACTTCCGCCAGCCGCGCCTCCAGCATGCGGAAACACCTCAGCGACGCCGCCAACGCTTTGTCGATTGCCGCTGCATCCTGCTGCGCTGCCGGCGTCCGCACTTTCAGCCAGAACAGCCCGATCCAGGCCGGCTGGAACGTCGTCGCCGTCCAGTCGGTCCACTGGTCGACCACCGCCCGGTCACGCGTTTCCATCGGAAACAGCAGTCCGCTGCCATACTCGGCGCTGAGATAGCGGACAATGGCGTGACTCTCCCAGATGACGAGGCCGCGGTCGCGCAGCGTCGGCACCAGGCCGTTGGGGTTCATCGCCAGGTACTCGGGCGTGTCGTTCCCCCTGAAGCCGCCGCCGAGCGGCACGTGCTCATACGGCAGTTCGAGCTCCTCGAGCGCCCACACCACCTTCTGGACATTGCCCGAGCTCAAGCGCCCCCAAAGCGTGATGGTCATATCGGCCTCCCTGTTCGGGCGTCATTGCTATCTGCCGCTCCTGTCACACGCAACCTGACGCCCCCGCTCGTTCCATCTGTCGCCGACGATGCTAGGTTGCCGCCCGACCGCTCCGGGAGCCCGCCATGTCCGAACAGCCCTCACCCTTCCTTACCCGCCCGCCGATGCCCGCCGGCGAAGCCGAGGCGGCGTTCGAGGCACTGTTCGATCGCAGCATCGCGAGCGGCCCCAATGCACTGATCGACTACGACCTGCCCTGGCCGCGCTGGCAGTTCATCAGCCACATCGTCGAGGCGCGAAACCTCATCGCGCACGGGTCGCAGAACGGCGCCATCGCTGAGTTCGAGCCGCGCCAGTCGCATGACGCGCATCCATTCGGCAACCGCCAGGCCGTGTACGGCGCCTCGGACGGGCTGTGGTCGATGTATTACGCCATCCTCGATCGGGCGGCACATCCGATGCTGCTGGTCAACTCGGCGGCGCGGGTGGAACGCGATGATGGCTCGCTGAGCGATCCGTTCTACTTCTTTTCGATCAGCCGACCGGCGCTCGAAGCCCGTGCCTTCCGTTCCGGCACACTCTATCTGCTGCCACGCGACAGCTTCGAGCCGATGCCGCCGCTCAGCATCGGCGGCCAGCGCGCCCATGTGCCGCAATGGGCGAGCCTCGTCGCGGTCACCCCGCTCGCCCGCATCGCCGTCGCCCCCGAGGATTTTCCATTCCTTGAGCAGGTGCGCGGCCACGACGATGCTCATATCCTCGAACGCGCCAAAGCGGACCCGGAGGGTTTCCCGTGGCTCGACTAGGGCGTGTCGAGACCGACGCGCCATTGCCCGGATCGGCAGGTCTTGCTATCTGGCGCCCATGTCAAAATACCTCGAACCCATTCATGTGATCGGCGGCGGGCTCGCCGGCTCGGAGGCCGCCTGGCAGGCCGCTGAAGCCGGCGCCAAGGTGGTGCTGCACGAGATGCGCCCCACGCAAAAGACCGACGCGCACCAGACCGAAGGCTTTGCCGAACTGGTCTGCTCCAACAGCTTCCGTTCGGACGATCACCAGCACAATGCCGTGGGCCTCCTGCATGAAGAGATGCGCCGCTGCAACTCGCTGATCATGCGCGCCGCCGATGCGCACAAGCTGCCGGCGGGCGGCGCGCTCGCCGTCGATCGCGATGCGTTCTCTGATGCGGTCACCGCGGCCATCCACAGCCACCCGAACATTTCCATCGAGCGCGGCGAAGTCGCCGGCCTGCCGCCTGAGGCTTGGCAGAACGTCGTCGTCGCCACCGGGCCGCTGACCTCCCCGGCCCTCGCCGAGGCGATCCAGCAACTGACCGGCGAGGATTCGCTCGCCTTCTTTGACGCCATCGCCCCGATCGTCCACCACGAGTCGATCAACCACGACATCGTCTGGGCGCAGTCGCGCTACGACAAGGTCGGGCCGATGGGCAACGGGCAGGACTACCTCAACTGCCCGATGGACGAAGCGCAGTACAACGCCTTCGTCGATGCGCTGATCAGCGCGCCGCTGCATGAGTTCAAGGATTGGGAGAAGGTGCCGTATTTCGACGGGTGCCTGCCAATCGAAGTGATGGCCGAGCGCGGCCGGGACACCCTGCGCTGGGGCCCGATGAAGCCGGTCGGCCTCACCAACCCGCGCAACCCCACGGTCAAGGCGCACGCCATCGTGCAGCTCCGCCAGGACAATGCGCTGGGGACGCTGTGGAACATGGTCGGCTTCCAGACCAAGATGCGCTACGGCATCCAGGCCGAGATCTTCCGCATGATCCCTGGCCTCGAGAACGCACAGTTTGCGCGCCTCGGCGGGTTGCACCGCAACACCTTCCTCAACTCGCCCAAGGTGCTGGACGCCAACCTGAAGCTCAAAGCCATGCCGCGGCTGCGCTTTGCCGGCCAGGTCACCGGTGTCGAAGGCTATGTCGAAAGCGCCGCCGTCGGCCTGATGGCCGGCCGCATGGCCGCCGCCGATGCGCGCGGCGAGCAACTGACGATTCCGCCGGCGACGACCGCGATGGGCGCATTGATCAACCACATCACCGGCGGCCACCTCGAAGCCGAAGCCTATTCCGGCGCCCGCAGCTTCCAGCCGATGAACGTCAATTTCGGCCTGTTCCCGCCAGTGTCGATATCAAAGCCCGAGGGCCATGTCGGCCGCTGGAAATCGACCGAAAAGACCATCGCCAAGAAGGAGGCCATCACCTCCCGGGCGCTCAACGACATCATGGCGTGGGCGTAAGGGGATTTGTCCCCACCCATGAGCGAAGGCGTGTCGAACCTGGCACTGCCCAGCCTTCCAGCGGAGCCGCCCACCCACGGCCGTCATCCCGACGAAAGTCGGGACCCACTGCTCGGACGGTTGGGATGGCTCGAACCCAACCGGTCCATCTCGGAAAGGTCGGCCAGTGCGCACCCTTGGATCGGCCGGAGCACTGGGTCCCGGCTTTCGCCGGGATGACGGCTGGTGAGGGGTGCAAGCGTATACCTCACAACAAAGAGGCGCCTACAAACACCCAATGGCTGGGTCGAGCACGACCTCTCTACTCCGTGTCCGAAAACAACTGGCCGTCGAGGCTGCTCAGCACTTTGGGCCCGGCATTGTTTTCGCCGCGATCGAAGCTCGCGGACTGCAGTACCAGTCGATAGTTTCGGCTGCCGACCGCGAAGTCGATCCACGGGGTCACGAGGAAGCCGCTCCCCTGCTGGGCCAGCCAGGCCGTGAGATCGAGCAACTGCAGTTGCTCGTCGGTGCCGCCGGCGGGCCCCACCCGAACCGCACCAGCGGTCATGGTGAAACGCAGCGGCGGCAGCGCCACGGTCGTATCGCCATAGAGACCTACTGGCCGAATGAGGTGCGGCGTCGCCGTCACGTCCACCGACTCGGCATCGAGATTGCGGAACAGCGTGGCAAAGCGCGGCTCACCGTCAGTGCTCGGCTGGCTCACCCCCAACGCCTCCAGCACCACGTACGAACCGTCCTGCAGCGGATCCCACGTCACGCCGTACTTGCCCATCACCTCACGCACGGCGCGCTGCCCTTCACGTGAGCCGGTGAGGTAGTCGATGATCCCCCGCACCTCGGCCACCTCCGCGGCACTCCAGTCGCTGCGCGGTGGGCTCGCCGATTTGTCGGCGCCGGCATTCATCACCAGCGCATCGAGCCGCATCGCCTGGGTGCTCTGTGAAAGATAGCTGTAGTTCCACGGCCCTACCGACAGCAGCAGCAGGATGACCCCGGCGAGCCCTGGGATCAGCCGGATGTCGCCGCGTCTGACGATGAACAGCAGCGCCAGCACCGCTGCCCACACTCCGCCGGCCAGCAGCAGGATACGCTCGGCGGTGAGCCCATAGGCATCGATGCGCACCCACACCGCGATGAAAAACAGCACCAGCGGCGCCAGCGTCAGCCAGAACCACCAGGCCCGAAACAGTCGCACCAGCGGCCGCGAGCGCATGAATGCGGGGTGGACGATCAGCCAGGTCGCGGCGCCGGTAACGACGAAGCCGAGCACCATCCAGCCGATCATTCCCTGCGGCAGTTTCTGGGTGATGGCGATCTGCGCCGCGTAGGCGACGAGGATCAGCGCGTAGATCACCAGCAGCGGCACCAGGATGAACTGACCGATGAAGCCGATCGACAACGGCAGAAAATCGGCCCGGTCCAGCTCGCCCGCCCGGAAGTCGGAGAGCTTCGGCAATGTCGCCAACCAGTAGACAGGCGCGAGGAACAGCCCGACGAACGGCAGCACCGCCCTGTAGAAGATCTCGCCGGTCTCGAGCCCGAACAGGATCGACAGCGAACGCTCGATCGCCGCGATGCCAAGGCCGATGATCAGCGCCGCTGCCGCCGCGATCACCGCCGTGGCAATGGCCTGGTGGTTGATCCACCAGAACCGGTCCTGCTGCTCGGCTCGTGGTGCGCCGCGTTCGATCCGTGTGAACGGCGACACTGACAGCCAAAGCAGGGAAATGGCCGGCAGCGCCCACGGCACCAGCCACGCGCTATCGGTCACCTGGAATGCGCCGATGGCGAGCAGCGGCAAGAGGTAGGTCAGCAGCAGGCCGGCAATTCGCGCATGGGGCCGGCTCTCGCTGAAGTAGACGCCGGCCACCGCCAGTACCGCCCCGGTCGCCAACCCCAGCGCCGCGCGCATCCACTGCTCATGCTGCAGCCAGCTGATGTTGTTGAGCGCTCCGATGACGACGGCCGCGTTGATGAACGCCAGGACGATGGCGAACCAGAAGCGCTGCCAGGTCAGCAGGAAATCCGGAGCCTGCTTCTCCAACCACGCCACAAAGCCCATCGTGCCCTCATGCCCCGACTATGCCTGCAGCGCCAAGATGGCGATTCTCAGTCGACCTCACCAGTCCCCAGGCAGTTCAGGCGCGGGACGACCACCACCACATGCCGAGGATCTTCCGCCAGTCGGCGGTTGCTGCCGTAGCGGCGAACGGCGTGCGGCTGCGCTGGAGCTGGCGCAGCTCTGGCCCGAGCAGTGCCGCCGCAGCGAACGCCGGCCGCAGCGGCTTCGGCAGTGCACGGATTGCGGCCTCTGCCTTGCCCAGGTGCTCGAGCGCCAGGTCGTTCACCTGCCCCAGCGCCGCGAACAGCCCTTCGCTCTCCTGTCCGGCGAGGATCTCACCGTCAGTGACGCCATTGGCCGCAAAGATGTTCATCGGCAGGAAGATGCGGCCCTGCGAGGCGTTGAAGCCGAAGGCCCTGAGATGCCCGGCCAGCGCGTGCGCCACGCCCAGGTGTCCGGCAGCGTCCCCCGTTTCCACTTCTGTGCCGCCGTTCAGCACCATCGCGGCGAGCTGGTAGAGCACCGACACCGTCTCGCCGGCATAGCCTTCGAAGCTCGCGACATCAGGCATCGGGTCCTGGTAGAGGTCGAAGCGCCGGGCCGCGATCAGCCGGAGCAAAGGGCCGCTCGGCAGCCCATAGCGCGAAATAGCATCGAGCAGCGCCGCTGCCAGCGGGTTCTGGCGCACATTGCCGTGCCCGGTCCCTTTCAGCGCATCGGCCCACCATTGCAGCCGGATTTCTCCTGCCGTTGGCTCCCGGGCGCGGTCACGGATCGAGGCGACATCGGCGCTGAAGGCGTACAGCGACTGGATCGCGGTCCGCTCCGGTTCCTTCAGCAGCAGCGTCGCAAAATAGCGGTCGCGGTCAGCGTCGCGCAGAAAGCTCGCAACGTACCCGGCGTCGTCGCTCATCGGGCGTGCTCGACCGCCAGCAAGGCGGCGCCCACCGCCCGGTCCTCGGCCAGCAGCACGTTGTAGGTGCGAACGGCCCCGCCAGTGGCAATCGCCTCGACAATCACCCGTCGCTCCTTCAGCGCGGCGCGAACGGCCGGATCGAGCCCGGCGATATCGCCGCCCAGCCCGATCAGCAGCACATCGAGCTGATCGGCGGCTTCAAATACCGGCGCGAGACTTTCGAGCGTCACATCGGTCGGGAGCTTCGCCTCCCAGGCGAGCATGCCGCCGGGGAGGCAGAGGAGTGAGCCGCGATGCGACAGGCCGGCAAAGCGGAAGCCGCCATTGCCGTAGGCGTCGATGGGGACCTGCCGGGGATAGAACCCCTCCCCCTTCTCCGGCATCTCCTAGACCGCGGCGCCGTCGGCGCGCTTGTTCGCCTTGGCCTTCTTTTCCTTCTCTTCTTCCATCTCGCTGCGCGGCTTGAGCCCGAAATAGATCAGGATCGGGCCGCCGATGAAGATCGAGGAATACATGCCGAAGATCGAGCCGAAGGTCATGGCGATGGTAAAGCCGCGGATCGACTCGCCGCCGAAGAACACCAGCGGGAACAGCGCCAGCAGCACGGTGAACTGCGTCAGCGAGGTGCGGACGATGGTCTGGTTGATCGAGAGGTTGATGATCTCGGCCACCGACATCTTCTTGTATTTTCGTAAGTTCTCTCGGACGCGGTCGGATATCACCACCGTTTCGTTTAGCGATAGACCGACGAGTGTCAGCACCGCCGCGATCGAGCTGAGGTTGAATTCCAGCCCGGTTATCGAGAATAACCCGACGGTCATGATCACGTCGTGCAGCGTCGTCGTCACGGCCGCGAGACCGAACTGCCACTCGAAGCGGAACCACACATAGATCAGGATGGCGACCAGCGTCACCAGCACCGCGATGGTGCCGTGCACCGCCAACTCACCCGAAACCGTGCCGCTCACCGCCTCGGTACGTCGTACCTCGTAATTGTCAGTAGCCAGCGCCTTGGTGACTTCCTGCACGGCCACCTGCTGCTCGGCATCGCCGCCCGGCTGCAGCTGGATGCGGATCAACAGGTCCTGCGGGTTACCGAAGCTCTGCACCTGCACTTCACCCAGGTTCAGCGGATCGAGCAGTTCGCGCACCTTGGCTGGATCGGCATCGCCTTCCGCCGTGTGCTGCACCTCGATGGCCGAACCACCGACAAAGTCGATGCCGAGGTTGAAGCCCTTGAAGTAGGCTGTGCCGATGGCCAGCACGGTCAAGACGATCGAGAGAATGATCGCGGCGCGCGACATCTTCATGAAGTCGATCTTGGTGCCGTCGGGGATGAAGCGGAAGTGCTGGATCTTCAACGTCTTCGGGCGCTTGGCGTGGTACCAGATGCCGATGAAGAAGCGGGTCACCGTATAGGCGGTGAACAGCGAAGTCAGAATGCCCAGCGCCAGCGTCACGGCAAAGCCCTGGATCGGGCCCGAGCCGAGGAAGTAGAGCACGATCGCCGCGATCAGCTGCGTCAGATGCGAGTCGATGATGGTGCCCCACGCACGGTGGAAGCCGGCATCGAGCGACTGCAGGATCGATTTGCCCGATCGCTGCTCCTCTCGCATGCGTTCGTAGATCAGCACGTTGGCGTCCACCGCCACGCCGATGGTCAAGACGATGCCGGCGATACCTGGCAGCGTCAGCGTCGCGCCGATGGCCGAGAGCGAGCCGAGGATCAGGAAGATGTTGAGCACCAGCGCCACGTTGGCGAAGACGCCGAACAGGCCGTAGGCGATGACCATGAAGGCCAGCACCAGCACGGAGGCGACGGCACCCGCGGTGATACCGGCACGGATCGAGTCGGCGCCAAGGCTGGGGCCCACGGACCGTTCTTCGATGACCTTGAGGCTGGCCGGCAGTGCGCCGGCGCGCAGCAGCACTGCCAGATCATTGGCCGACTGGGGCGTGAAGTTGCCGCTGATCTGCCCCGAGCCGCCGGTGATCGGCTGCTGGATGACCGGCGCGGTGATCACCTGATTGTCGAGCACGATGGCAAAGCGCTTGCCGACATTCTTCGAGGTGATCTCGCCGAAGGTGATAGCGCCGCGCGTATCGAACTGGAAGCTCACCACCGAGCGCGAGGTCTGCTGGTCGAAGCCCGGCTGCGCATTGGTCAGCGATTCACCGCCGAGCTCGATATTCTCGTTCAGCAGTTCGTTGCCGCCATCGGCGCTCGGCAGGATCATGTAGCCGGAGGGAATGCCCTGTGCCTCGGCCTGCGCCGCGGTCATCGAAGGATGCACCAGGTGGAAGGTGAGGCGCGCCGTCTGCTGGACGATATTCTTCAGCCGCTCGGAATCCTCGAAACCGGGCACCTGCAGCAGCACGCGATCCTGTCCCTGGCGCTGGATCGTCGGCTCGGTCGTACCCACTTCGTCGACGCGGTTGCGGATCACTTCCATCGACTGGGCGACCAGCGTCGACATGCGCGCGGTCACGCCATCCGGGGTCAGTGACACGACGATCTTGCCATCAGGCGTTTCTGAGAACGCCAATTCCGGCACGCCGCCGACGCCGAAATTGCTCGAGACGTTGTTCTGCAGTTTCTGCACCGCCGTCATGGCCGCAGCCTTCTGGCTGGGATCAGTCAGCTCGATGGTGATCGAGTCCGGCCCGGTGGTGATCAGGTTGCCGATACCGTTGTCGTTGGCGAGCGCCGAGCGCACATCACGGCGCAGGCTCTTGATGCGCTCGGTGACGATCGAGTCGCGGTCGACCTGCAGCAACAGGTGCGATCCGCCTTGCAGGTCGAGGCCAAGCACCACGGTCTGCTTGGGCAGGAAGCCTGGCCAGCTGGCAAGGATATCCTTGGGCAGGAAGCTCGGGATGGTGAACAGGATGCCAAGTATCGCAACGATGACGATGATGGCTGACCGGATGGGCGATGACTGCATGGTCGGAACTTGGGTCCTGTGTGGCGCCCTCTAGGGCAACTGGTTGCCCGGTAGGGCAACTGGCTGCCCTAGAGACAGCAAGCTGCCATGGGCAAGCAGAGCCAGTGGCTCCGCGTCTATGTCAGAAATGCGTCAGCCGGCGCAGTTGCTGGCGCCGGCTGAGATGGAGTGGCTCAGGAAGCCTTGTTGTCGTTGACCGGCGCCGACTTGGAGCGCACGTCCGAGATACCGCCGCGCGTGACCTTGACGCGGGTACCCTGGGCGATCTCGACTTCAAGATCTTCACCGTCGACTGCCTTGGTGACCTTGCCGACGAGGCCGCCGGAGGTGACCACGGTGTCGCCACGGCTGATCGACGAGAGCATCGCCTGGTGCGCCTTCATGCGCTTCTGCTGCGGGCGGAAGATCAGCAGCCAGAAGATCACGACCAGCAGCAGGATCGGGGCGAACTGGATCAGCAGATCACCGGCGCCCATCGAGGGGGCTG